>Ga0268261_10000020_pt1 | contig 121515 bp, 100 predicted proteins | sample TergutNc150P1_FD_190353 | JGI IMG/M metagenome (GOLD analysis project Ga0268261, IMG submission 190353) | Nasutitermes corniger P1 segment gut microbial community from laboratory colony in Florida, USA - Nc150 P1 (SPAdes) (version 2) | ecosystem: Host-associated > Arthropoda: Insects >... | reverse complement strand
ACCGCGCGTTCTTTCATCTCATCAGGATACTTCACAATTGAAGCCATGAGTCTCATCCTCTCAAAGGATTGAGCCTCCGTAAAACCCGGTCCGTATCAACAAAGACATGGCTACCAGCAAGAATCTTGTTCGGTTTGGGCATGGTGGGCCACACTGCCTTGCTGATTATCGGTCGTGTTTTAGCAGGTATTTCGCGCTGATGGATTTGAATACCGGGCGGCCTAAACGAGATGGGGCCACTGCGTCGGCGTGCGTCCAGACAATGCCTTCGGCACCAACTCCTGGCGTGACGAGGGATTTAATGGTTTCAGCCTGGGTAACCGCCTCAGCAATAGTTTCCGGCAGTTCTAAGTCGGAGTAAACAGGTACCGCATTGCGCAAAGCCCAATCCGGCCAAGCGTTGCGGCCCAACCGAGTGGTGGTAGCCAAATCTGGGTGTTCAGCATCGAACGTGCCAAAACCAAATACAAGCAACTTAACTTGCTTGAGTTGCAACGGGTTAGCTTGCACGCCCGGGCCAACCACCTCCCCTTGCAACCACTGTCCAATCTGCAACGGTAGCTCGGCCACCAGCGCAAACCAAGTGTTATCCGGTGCCGGTACTAGTTCCCAGTTACGGGATGCCACATGTACCACGCCATCAGCCGTGCGCCAGGCAGTCAGTGACGACCCATCTACTTTTTCGGTTGCCACCCACCCGGCCCGGTCAGCTTGGATTTCACTCCATTGCTTGGGGCTTAAGTTTTGCACGCGCTCGGCATCGGTTTTCACCAAGAACCCGGGGAAGTTGCCCTTAGCATTGGCCATCCCAGGGGGCAGCGGTGGTTCCCACAACGCGATGCCCAAAACCTCATCCACATTAGATTCCGCCGCTAGTTCGGGGAACTCGGCCAATGGGAACGCAATACCTTGGGAATAAATGCCCCTAAGTTTCACGGTTTTCAACACATGAACTTTACGGCCGCCAAAAATCTTTTTGCCCCGCGATTCCAAAAACGCAAAGCGCTCATCATCCAACGGTAGTGCGGCATCTACCTCTACGTATAGCACCGGATCGCCCGCAGCAAACTCGCCTTTGCGCACCACCACTTGCCAGCCGCGAATGTGGGCTACTTCGATCGCATCAGCGCCCGCGATGGGTTCAATTGCGGAAATGGTCTCAACACTAGCCAGCCGCCTGCTGACCTCTTTTTCTTGTTCCATGACTGCCACTCTAGCGCCACGCCGGACAAAAATATGTTCGACTTTAGAACAAAAGTTTGATTATATAATGGCTATGCTAAAGATACTAGTTCGCGGTAGGACTCGTTCCACAAGTCTTCATCCGCATCGGGCAGCAGTAGCACGCGCTCGGGGTTTAGCGCGTCCACCGCCCCTTCATCGTGCGTTACCATCACGATGGCGCCCTGGTACGTGCGCAACGCATTGAGAATTTCTTCGCGCGATGCCGGGTCCAGGTTGTTGGTCGGCTCATCCAAAAGCAGCACGTTGGCCTTGGAAACCACCAAAGTTGCCAGGGCTAAGCGGGTCTTTTCGCCACCCGATAAAACGTAGGCGGGTTTATCGGCATCGTCTCCGCTGAACAAGAATGAACCTAGAACGGTGCGCACCTGGGTGTCGGTCAAATCCGGCGCGGCATGGCGCAGGTTGCCCAAAACGGTATCAAAGCGGTCTAGGGTGTCATGCTCCTGCGCATAATAACCAAGTTTAAGGCCGTGACCTGGTACAACGCGTCCAGTATCGGGGTCTTCTACTCCAGCCAGCAAACGCAGCAGTGTGGTTTTACCGGCTCCATTTAGGCCCAGGATGACTACGCGGGCACCCCGGTCAATGGCTAGGTCAACCCCGGTGAACACTTCCAAGGAGCCATAACTCTTAGATAAGTCTTCGGCAGTTAATGGCACGCGCCCGCACGGAGCTGGGTCGGGGAACTTTAGTTTTGCCACTTTATCCCGCACCGGCTCAGTTGAAGTGGTGCGCAGCATTTCTTCGGCGCGCTTAATCATCTGTTGGGCGGCCACGGCCTTGGTAGCTTTAGCGCGCATGGTTTCGGCTTGCGCCATCAGCGCGGCAGCCTTCTTTTCGGCATTAGCGCGTTCTTTTCGGCGGCGTTTCTCATCTTGCTCGCGCTGAACTACATAATCATCCCAGCCTAAATTGTATTGATCAATTTGGGCACGGTTAGCATCTAAAAACCAAATTTTGTTTGCGCAAGCCCTAAGCAGTTCAATATCGTGACTAATTACGATGAAGCCGCCAGGGTAGGTTTTCAAATATTCGCGTAACCAAATGATTGAGTCAGCATCTAAGTGGTTTGTTGGCTCATCTAATAACAAAGTGGGCGCACCCGAAAACAAAATGCGAGCTAATTCGACGCGGCGCCGCTGCCCACCCGATAAATGCCCCATCTGGGAACTTAAAACGCGGGAGTCAATGCCTAAATTTTTAACAATCCGTTGCGCTTCAGATTCGGCCGCATAACCGCCCGCCGCCACAAACCGAGCTTCCAATTTGGGGTAGCGGTCTAGGGCTTTTGCCATAACATCGGGATCAGGCGAAGTCATTAGTTTCTCGGTTGCGGCCATTTCACGCACTAAATAATCTAAACCGCGCGCTGATAAAACCCGGTCCATGGCCAACATGGTCGGGTCAACCACGTGAGTATCCTGTGGCAGATAACCCACTTCATCAGTACGCGTCACGGCGCCCGTAGTCGAAATTGCCGACCCAGCAGCCGCTTCGTCATCTTGCGGGCCATCAGGTGCGACATCGTCCGTAGAACTATCGCCTGCCAAGGCGGTAGGCCCAGCCAAGACCCGCGTTAAAGTGGTTTTACCAGCGCCGTTACGGCCAACCAGGCCAATGCGGTCGCCGCTGCCAACCCGAAAGCTAGTGGGCTCCAACAAAAGCCGTGGCCCGATTCGCAAGCTCAGCGCGCTAGCAGTAATCACGGGGATTTAGCATACTGTATTCAAGGCCTAGATGTTAATGCTTTGTTGTTCGCGGGTGGTCAACGGTCTACCTAAGCCCGCGCCGTTGCCACCTGATTTTGCCGCTCCCACTATCGTTACCCAACGCAAAGCTAAATCGCAGACCCATTTTTCGCTCTTTCCGTCATCGTGAGCAATCAGAATCAGCGTGGGTGCGGAAAACGTTTCCTCACTGGAGATTGCGCAACAAGTGAACTAATCGGTGCCTTTAGTGCACTCTCATCATAATTCCATATGAGGGGTGCAACTTTCTTTAGTGCGTTTTCCCGCTCCTCCAGATGGGCCTGTGCATCGGGAGAAATCCACCCCAAGTTTAGATTTTGCTCTAGTTTATCATGACGATTAACGCGTAGTTGGATAAAATTATCGAACCAAATAGTACCGACGTTGTCAAACCGAATATACCGTTGGTGCGAATCTGTTGACTTGCTATGTAAATGAATAGTCAGCGTAATTGTGGCAGGTTCTAGTTTATCGAATATAGGTTTTAGTGACATGGATAATTCTGAGTCATTAAACGGAACGTTATACCCATCTGGGGAACGGCCGACATCGCTGCCATTGAGGGCGAAAACTTCGATTTCTGATCCATTTTTAAGCGTAGTTGCAAGTTGCTCAATAAGCCAAAGCACGTGTTCTTTGCTGCGGGAACGCCCATTCGAATTTTTCTGCCAACTCGTAAACAAATACCGATCTACAATTGATACCTTGGTGGTGAGGGCTGCTAAAGGTGCGAGCCTACTATTCCATAACTCTTCTTGCCGTAGCCCTTGATTGCAAGGTATTAAGTTTTTGTTCAAAATATGTTCATTGTGATAAAGGCAGTGCGCTTTGATAGCTTTAATAATGGCTCTATTATTCTCAATATCAACTTCGGACGGTCCAGGTAGGCGAAATGGTTGATTCATATATGCGACTTCCAATCAGTATTGGTAGATTTCACCAAAAAAAGTAGACGGCCACGTATCCACTAAGTCGCCTTCCCGATCTAAACGAATCCGAGTAATCTCGGCGGAATCAATCCCTGGTTCGACGTATAATACACAAACATCTTCGGGTCGTAAGGTGTTGGTCCGGATTAAGTGCCGAATTCGATTGAGTATATGTTCACTATGGGTTTCAGCTATTATTTGATTGCCGTTAACCGCAGCTTCAGCTAGGAGTTCAGCTAGATCGCCTGAAAGTTTAGGGTGTAAATGGAGTTCGGGTTGTTCAATGCAAATGACTTTTTCCACCCCGGTAGCACATTCAACTAAGATCGGGGTAATTTGGCTCAAGCCTGTTCCGACTTCAGTAAAATCAAAGTTGCAATCCCTATTTCTGAGGGCAAGGTTAGAGTCAATGCGATAATCAATACCGAGTTGTTCGAACCATTTGTTAAGGAGTTTCCTAGTCCGCGCACTCAAGAGCGCTTCACGCGCTTCTCTATCATTCAGGGGGTCTCTTTGTCGCAGGGGATCAATGTAACAAATCTGCTCTGCGGTTGCCGTAGCGGATTCCTTAAGCTGATCATACAGATTGGAAAGGTATTTCGAAATGATGTTGGAAAGGTGGGTGTAGGGAGGTATTAGGTTATCCGGTAACAGGTCTTTAGATGCAAATGTTGAGATATCTTCACATCGACTATCGAATTGGGTTTCAATTGGGAAATCATAAAGCGTTTTGAGCCGGTCTTCGTACTCAGCTTGGGCTTCTAAGAATTCCATTATATTATCGAGTCTGTCTGCCTCGTTTAATGGTATTCGGCGGTTGGGTTCTTTCCAACTTACTTCGTTGGCTTCGGGGGAGAAGTAGATATCCGGCAGGCCAAATGGTCCAATTCCGGTTATGGTTTCTCCAGTTGTGACAGAATGGGTAAAGGAGATATGATGCGGTAAGTCTTTAAGGCTTGGAGGTGCATCGTTGTCAAAGAATTTGATGCCTACTGTCAAGCGACCAGACGTAGTTGTGGCATTTCGGTTGATTAATTTAGACGGTAACGGGAGTACTGGTAATTTAGGATTCAGGTTGACGGGTTCACCCAGACTCGTTGTAAAGCCGTTTCTTAACACCACACAGCCTAGAAGCGCCAGAGCCTGGATGATAGAAGATTTCCCAGCCGAGTTAGGTCCGTAAATCAGGGTGATTGGCCCCAACGGAATATCCCAAGCTCCAGCAATTGATTTGAAATTTTCGATCTGGAGTTCAGAAACAATGGGACGTAATGGCGCATCCGAGCCAAGGCTTGCTTTTCTCGAGGTCATCTTACTCCTTTTGAATTATCGGGTGCATCTAGTTATCGCATACTAGACGCACCCGAATCGTTACCTCCGCTTGCCGAGGCCGGGCAGACCGCCGCTAACCACAGAGGTCACGATGCGCGGCCCCTCGAAGCTGTGATCTACACGAGGTTCACGCACCGCAGCGCCGTTCTCGGCCCACCACTGACTGATAGCAGCCGCCTGCGCGGCAGAGCTGTCAGCAATAGCGTTATCAAGTTCCCATTTGCCATAATCGTTCATTAGAACAACCACCTCCGCGGATGCCTCGCGTTGAAAAGTTATCTGCTTTTCGTCGAAACGCGAGTTAGTGATGTGCGTTGGTTGGAACTTGAAAGTCTTTCAGCATACCTCTTGGATGGGAACAATGCAACTAGACGCGGCTTATCTTCTGGAATTCCTAATTATATGGCCGCAGTGAAAGCACCTCACCCTACCTTCTAGCTGTTTCCAGGTATGTTCCACATTAGCCGGGCAGTACTCATCGGTAGCGCCTTGGGCGTGTATGACTTTTTGCTCTGCAATCCGGGCGGTCACCCTAGCTTGAAACGCTTTTCCCACTTCGGTTCCTTAGATGTGTGGCGTGGACGGGGACAACCCATCGTAACTAACTCGAGAAACAAAATAGCGTCCGCAACGCATTGCAGACGCTATTTGAGTGGTGCCGGATTTACGGTACTAGCAAACCATTAGTTTGAGACTTGGCGCGAGCCAGGCGGGCGGCGGCATCGTCCCAGTTAACCAGGTTCCACCAAGCGGTCACGTAATCAGCGCGCACGTTCATGTAATCCAAGTAGTAAGCGTGCTCCCAAACATCCAACATTACGATGGGGGTCAGCGCAATCGGCAGGTTGCCTTGCTGATCAAACAGTTGCACGATGACGAGGCGCTGCCCGATGGAATCCCACGCCAAGATAGCCCAACCGGAACCTTGCACGCCAGCGGCAACAGCAGCAAAATGAGCTTTGAACTTAGCAAATGAACCAAAGTCGGCATTGATTTGCTCGGCCAAATCGCCAGTGGGTTCGCCGCCACCATTAGGCGACATGTTTTGCCAGAAAATGGAGTGGTTAATGTGGCCGCCCAAGTTGAAAGCCAAATTCTTTTCGAGTTGATTAACCCAAGTTAACTCGCCTTTGTCGCGAGCTTCTTGTAATTGCTCCAGAGCGGTGTTAGCGCCAGTTACATAAGCAGCATGGTGCTTATCATGGTGCAATTGCATAATCTTGCCGGAAATGTGCGGCTCTAGGGCTGCATAATCGTAAGGCAAATCCGGTAAAGTGTAAGTAGGCAAAATAGCTCCCCTTGTTATAACAATTTGATGAAACGGTTGAGCAGTAACTTAATTCATCATTGCCCATTACTTACCACCAAAAGTGTCCCAGGTAGGTGGCATAATCCACTTGCGTGAGTACTGAAACCGCTCGGGCAAACCAGGTTACGCCTTTTGCTGACGCTCGGCCTGAACTAACCTGGCCGCATGTGCTGAACCGCCTGGTAGTGGGGGAGCACCTCAGCGCCGAGCAGGCCACCTGGGCCATGGGCGAGGTAATGGCGGGCGCGGTTTCCCCAGCCAAACTTGCGGCATTTTTGATGGGGTTGCGGGCCAAAGGCGAAACCATTGAGGAACTCACGGGCCTAACCGAAGCGATGCTCGCCAACGCCACTCGCATTGAAGTGCCGGGCACCACGGTTGATATTGTGGGCACCGGTGGGGACCGGGCCAACACGGTCAACATTTCCACCATGGCCGCCATCGTGATTGCCGCGTGCGGTTTGCGTGTGGTTAAGCATGGCAACCGGGCCGCATCATCCAAATCCGGCTCGGCTGATGTGCTAGAAGCCCTGGGCATTCGCCTGGACCATGAGCCAGAACGCATTGCCGCCATCGCCACGGAAGCTGGCATCACGTTTTGCTTTGCCTCAGTTTTTCACCCGTCGATGCGGCACGCGGGCGTGGCCCGCAAAGAGCTTGCCATCCCTACCGCTTTTAATTTTTTGGGCCCCTTAACTAACCCCGCCGCGCCCGATGCTGCCGCCGTGGGTTGCGCTGACCCACGCATGGCCCCACTCATGGCTGGCGTGTTTGCCACCCGTGGTACTTCGGCCCTGGTGTTCCGGGGTGATGATGGGCTGGACGAGTTAGCCGCCACCGGCACAGCTACTATTTGGGAGGTGCGCGATGGGGTGGTTTATGAACATCATCTTGACCCAGTTGCAGACTTGGGCTTAACCCCAACCACAATTCCAGAATTGCGTGGCGGTGAAGCGGGGGATAACGCCCGGGTGGCGCTCGCGGTACTAAGTGGCCAACAACTCGGCCCCGTGCGTGAAACCGTGCTGCTAAACGCGGCTGCTGGTTTGGTGGCTAACGGCACCTTGCCCGGCACCAGCGCGTTCGATGGCCCCCTAACCGACCGGCTCAAAGCTGGTATGGTACTCGCAGCCCAAGCCATTGACGATGGCGCGGCTATTAATACTTTAAAAGCCTGGCAACAAGCCAGCAATTAGCCGCGATATCGGGCAATCTACTGCGTCATCGCTGTCGCTCATGGCCTGTTTTGGCCACTACGCTCTCGCTATTCCTGGTATCTCACCCAATCTAGCGACTAATTGAAATGCGACTCATTCTGAGACCAGAATGAACGTCCCCTTGCCTTGGCAAATTAAGCCGTGGGCGTTGGCGGTGATGCCTGTTGAATCAAAATTGCGCACGCAATCCCAACCTTGCCCAGACCAGCTCAGTTCGCGGCCCAGTTGGTTATCCAGCACAGCTTGCGTGTACGGCCCAGCAACTTGATGAATTTCCACGCACGTGGGCTGCCCATCGGTGATGGTGATAATGAACCCGTTCACCGGGTCACACGCCTGGCCTGATGGAGCGGTGGGTAGGTTTTGGTTTAGCGCTTCAACATCGGGCAAGGTGCTGGGTACCGGTACGGGTACGGTGGCCAAATGTGGCGCAACAGCAACTGCCGCTGGCCCAGACTTGGGCACATTGCTAGCCACGGTGCCAGTTGCCCGCGAAGCTTTAGTGGTGCCAGAACGAGCCGGGACGGTAGCGGCAGGGGTGGGCGTGGCATCCCCCGTGTCCACAGTATCTCCGGTGGTCAGCAGGGACAGGCCGCCATCAACCCCAGTAGTGCCGGTACTCAGGTGCATCGCAGTGGCGCCTAGGGCCGCGATTATTAGCGTGGGCAGGCCAATCCGCAGCGCTTTGTACGGTTCGTAAGTGCGGGTAACGGCCATAGCTTAATTATGCGCTAAAACCGCGCAAATCGCATCACTTTCCGGGCGTGGTTTACCTCATTGTTAAGTAGGGTAATTTTTGTCTCCCGTGCCCGATGGCGCAGATTGCCTGATGGGAAACCTGCGCGTAAGCAGAATGCGAAATTTATTGGCAGAATTGGGTTTGTGATTCCAGGGTTTGTTGATCCGCAGCCGGTTGAGGCCGTTGCGGAATTCATCATTACCCTGCGGTTCGACTTATTTTTTGAACTCGCGGCCATATTTATTTCCGCCGTCGCTGGCGGTCTGGCTGGCATCCGCAAGGGCCTAGACGTGTTCGGCGTGGTAGTGCTGGCCTGGGCAGCATCGCTAGCCGGTGGTGTGTTGCGCGATGTAATGATCGGGGCCATCCCGCCCGTGGGCATCAGTAATTGGCGCTTCATGTTGTCGGCGGTGGGCGGCGGCATCGTCGTTTTCTTTTTGTACCCCTGGATTGCGCACCGAACCAAAGCCATCGTGATTTTGGACGCTTTTGCCCTTGCCCTGTTCGTTTGGGTGGGCACGGTTAAGGGTTTGGAATACGGCATGGGCACGATGGCGTCGGCCATTGCCGGTTTGGTAACGGGCATTGGCGGGGGTGTGGTGCGCGATTTATTCACCGACAATGTTCCGCTAGTACTGTCCGACCGGCAGTTTTATGCCATTCCCGCCTGCGTGGGCGCTATTGCCACCGTGATCTTTGCCCGCTACGGTCTGCTTAACGATTGGGCTGCCCTCGTCGTCATCGCGGGCGTAGCCGGTTTCCGTCTCGTCGCCCTAAAGTTCCACTGGGCTGTGCCCGCCCCTCACGCCAAGCTATCACTCTAGGCCGAGGGCGAACGCCTGCTCTAGGTCGGTGTTGGAGTAGGTGCGGAAAGCAATCATGGTTTTGGTGCGCACTACGCCGCCAACTTTGGAGATGCCGTCCGCGATGACATCGGCCAGTTGCTCGTGATCGCGCACGCGCACGATGGCGATCAGGTCATTGTCGCCAGCCACGGAGTAACAATCTGAGACCCCTTTTAGGTTGGCAACCTGCTGGGCCACTTCGGGGATCATGCCGGGGTCGCAGTCAATTAAAACAAAAGCAGTTAACACAGTTTTATCCTATCTTTTTAAGCGGCCAAAAGAATTTCTGCGCGGGCTTGGCCTTCCTCTGGCTGCGACAACGGGCAAAGGTGCTGAGCCGCCTCGCCCGCTTGCTTCGCTATAGCTCGGTCCACTCGTGATTCAGAACTTGAGTCAGTGTGGGCAGCGGCGAGAGTGGAACCCGAGGGTTGGGGTTGCGGTTCGGATTGGTTATCTGATTCGCAGTGGTACAGGTTGGTGACGGCAGCAGAAACCTCGGCTAAGTCAACATGGGAAAGCGCGGAGCGCACTGGCAGCGCCCACGGAGTAACGCTGTGAACAAGGCGCACGCCTGGTTGCTCCAACCAGTTCAAAATGAGGTGAGCCTCTTCCGGCAAACACCCCGGCATGGGCGCAGTGGCAGGCTCCACATATTCGGCAGTGGCGCGCAGGTTGCGGATGGACGTTGCCGCATCATCGTGCCTGCCATAGAGGCTAACGCCGGCCAACTTACCGTATTTCACGATGATGATTTCCCAACCGCCATTAAGTGCTGGAGCGGCAGCAATCAACTCGGGGCAGCGAGCCAAGGGCAACAAGCGTTGAGCCTTAGCGGCGGCATTCAAAAATGCTTTGAGCCGGGCGGTGGCGATGGCGGCGGCCTCGAACTGTTCATTAGCTGCAAACTCAGCAACCTTAGCGGCGTGGGCGCTAATTACGATGGAAGGGTCACCCAACATTGCCTCAGCCACGGCGGCAACAGCCTCAGCATATTCGCCATCATGCAACCCGCCGCCCTCACACGGGGCGCAACACCGGCCCATACCACCAAGCGCGCAAGGCGTCATGGGCGTGCGGGGGTTTGGGGACAACTTGTGGGTGCATTGGCGGATCGGTAACGCTTGTTGCAGCGCCAGCATTGCCTCCATCGCCGTTCCCTGAGACAAAAACGGCCCGATGGCGATTGGCGTAGCCTCGTTTCCAGCCGCTGGCGGCAAATCGCGCGAAACCGTTAAACGCGGGTAAGCCTCATCAGTGAGCCGCAACCAATAGACTCTGTCGCCTTTTTTGGACCGCCGGTTATACCTGGGGGAGTGCTGGGCTATTAACCGCAACTCCCGCACGGCAGCCTCAAGCGGCGTGGCGCAAACCACGGGTTTGACTCGCTCAGCAATACGCACCATCTCAGTGATTTGCTTACGTTTTTCCGCAGCCGTGAAATACGAGCGCACCCGTTTGCGCAAGTTGTTGGAAGTGCCGATGTACAGCACCTCATCTTTGGGGCCAATAAACTGATAAACCCCAGGCGCTTCTGGTAAGCCATCGGCCAGCACCGCCTTGCGACGTACCTCGCTGGGCACCGGGTCACCAGCGGAAGCTAAGTCTTCTAAACAGGTCACGCCCAGCGAACCGAGCCGCCCAAACAACCCGTGCATTACATCCACGGTGGCGCGGGCATCGGCTAAGGCGCGGTGGTTAGGGTCAACCTCGGCATGGAACACGCGAGCCAAAGTGCCCAGTTTGTGGTCCCGTGCCTCATCTTTTGTAACCATGCGCCGAGCCAGCGGCAAGGTGTCCACTACTTGATAACCGGGCCATTCATAGCCAAGTTCACGGCACGCCGCCTTCAAAAAACCAACATCGAACGGGGCATTATGGGCTACCAGCACGCACCCGTGCGCCCATTCCAAAAAGCTGGGCAGTACCAGTTGAATGTCCGGCGCGGTACTCACCATCGCTTGGGTAATACCGGTCAGCCGCGCAATAAATGCCGAAACCGGCCGCCCGGCATTAACCAGTGATTCAAACTCGCCTAACACCTCACCACCGCGCACTTTCACCGCGCCGATTTCGGTGATGCCGCTCTCGCCGGTGTGCATACCAGTGGTTTCCAGGTCAACCACCACAAAAGTCACATCAGAAAGTGGCGTGCCGAGGTCATCGAACGTGGGTTGGTAGTGAAAATCTACCTTCCCAGCGTGTGCGGGCGCCGTTTTTTGTGGCATACCAAAACGCTAAAACTAGCCACGGACAAATAGCCGGGCGCCGCGCCAAAAACTTGTTCGAATGTGTGTATGCTTGCCCTCATGTTGGCAATCGGGGTGGATATCGGCGGAACCAAAATCGCAACCGGCGTGGTTGATGAAGAGGGTCGCATCCTGGATCAAGTGCGCGTGCCCACTGATGCCCGTGACCCAGCCTCCATTGACCGTGCCATTGCCGCATCGTGCAATGAACTAATGGCTAAGCACGATGTTGGTGCCATCGGCATTGCGGCGGCGGGGTTTGTCAGCTCCGACCGCGAAACCGTCAGCTTTGCGCCCAACATTGGTTGGCGCAACTACCCGCTGGCTAAGAACGTGGGGGATTTGCTGGATAAAAAAGTTCCCATTGTGGTGGAAAACGATGCTAACGCTGCTGGTTGGGCCGAGTTTGCCTTTGGGGCGGGGCGCGGTACCACGGACATGTTGATGCTGACGGTCGGCACTGGTTTGGGCGGCGCCATCATTTTGGATGGGCACCTGTTGCGCGGTAAATGGGGCGTGGCGGCCGAGGTGGGTCACATGCAGATTGTGCCGCATGGCCACACTTGTGGTTGTGGGCATGAGGGTTGCTGGGAGCAGTATGCCTCGGGTTCGGCGCTGACCAAGCACGCCCGGCGGGCCGTGATTGCCCGTCCCGATTTAGGGGTTGCCCTGGTAGAAACCGCCGGGATTGGCAATGAAATCCAAGGCCCGCATGTTACTGCCGCTGCCACAGCTGGTGATCCGTTATCCATCAAGATTTTGGGCGAGTTGGGCCATTGGTTAGGTCACGGCGCGGCTTCGGTTGCAGCGTTGTTGGACCCGGAAGTCATTGTGATTGGCGGTGGCGTGGCTGAAGTGGGCGATATGGTTTTAGAGCCTGCCCGCCACGCGTTTAAAGACCGGCTTTCTGCTTTTGGGCACCGGCCCTCGGCCGTGATCGAGTTGGCTCAGGCCGGGAACGATGCCGGGATGATCGGCGCCGCTGACCTCGCCCGCCAATAATCTCGGTGTGTCTGTATCGCCTCGCACCACACCCACGCACGAGCTTCCGTCGGTGTGTCTGCGGGGGCGCTAGAGGCGAGGATCTACGGGTTCGGATTCTAGCGCGAGCACGCCGAAGGCGTATTGGTGTACTTGCCACAGGGGATCGTTATTGACAAAGCGGGCCAAGGACTCCAAGCCTAAGCCGTATTCGCGGATGGCGAGGTTCTTTTTCCGTTCCAAGCTACGGTTACGCAATTTGTCTAGTGAATCGAGGTAGTCTGGCCCGTAAATAATGCGCAAGTATTCCCGCCCGCGCACTTTCAAACCAGGTTGCACAAACTTTTTGCGGAAAATGCCATCGGCTCGCAATTCTGCTATTGATGCCACGGGTTTTACCACCATGCCTTCGCCGCCAGAGCTGGTGAAATCCACCCACCACTGCGTGGCTGCTGCGCGGGAGGTAGCATCGTTCAAATCCACATAATGATGCTGAGTCTGCTTGATGAACGGATCAGTTAGTTGCCCAATTTGCTCCATGTGCCAACGGTGGGAGCGAGTGGCGGCATAAAGCTCACCCTCACCAGCCAGGATTTGGAACGGAGCCAAACGTACACCTTCCAAGCCATTAGTGGGCTGCACATATGCGGCGTAAGCGTCCCGGTACAGTTCGGCATTCGCCGCGCGCTGGGTTATGCGACTTGCCAGTGGTGCAAGGTCAAGGCCCCTAGCTAAGGCTTGGGTCAACGCCTGCTCAGCGACAGGTAAGGCGGCATGAGCGGCAGCGCCGATGGCGGCAAACTGCTCTTTAATGAGCGGTAGCGCCTTGGCAGACCAGGGCAATAGTTCGCAATCTAGCGCCAACCAATCAGTTTTCAGTTGTTCAAACAACGGCCAAACTGCCTGGCGGGTGCGGGCTAGCAATTCTTCATGTACTTCGGGGAAAAACGCCCGCCCAGTGCGCGAGTAAACGGCGCCAGTACTGCCATCCGCGATGCCGAAACGGCGCTCGGCAACGCCTTGATCTTTCGCGATAACAACGATGGCACGTGAGCCCATGTGTTTCTCTTCGCAAATAACCTCGCTTACTTTTACATCTTGATACTCGTTAAACGCACCATCGGGGAATTCCAAATACCCTGAAGTTTGTTCGGCGTTGGCCCTGCCAGCGGGTGACATAGTGGGCGGCAGATAAATTAGCCACCGAGGGTCAACCGCAAACCGGCTCATTATCTCCAGTGCGGCAGCAGCGTTTTCTTCGGGAACTTTGACCTTACCCCCGTACTGAGTTTCAAACCAACGGGTGCCAACCACATCTGATAGGCGTAAATTATTAGGTTCGCGGCTTTCAGTCGGCTCAATTAAGGGGCGTGCGGGTTCTACGTAGGTCTGTGCCGCTTTTACTTGCACAATTTCCTTTTCGGGGTAGCGTAAAGCAGTCAAAGCGCCGCCGAATACCACGCCGGTATCTAGGCAAATGGTGTTATTAATCCACTCCGGCTCAGGTACCGTGGTGTGCCCATAAACCACCATCGCCTGGCCCCGGTATTCGCGCGCCCAAGGCCAGCGCACCGGCAAACCAAACTCGTCAGACTCCCCGGTGGTGTCGCCATAAAGCGCAAAGGCGCGTACGCGTGCCGAAGTGCGCCCATGGTATTGTTCTTTAAGGCCCGCATGGGCCACCACTAATTTGCCATCATCGAGTACGTAATGAGCAATTAGGCCATCTAGGAACTTTATCGCGCCTAATTTGAATTGATCATCTTGTAATTCAAATTGTGCTAATGATTCAGCTAAACCATGTGAAGTATTAACGTTACGGCCTTGCAAAGCCTTAACTAACTTAGCCTCATGGTTACCACACACAGCCAGCGCATTACCGTCAGCCACCATTCCCATTACTAGCCGCAATACCCCAGGGGTATCAGGGCCACGGTCAACTAAATCGCCCAAAAAAATAGCGGTACGGTTATCTGGGTGGTGCGCGCCAACGGCCTGGTTGGCGTCATTGTATTCAATCTCCCAACCAAGTTTTACTAATAAGTGAATTAGCTCATCAAGGCAACCATGTACATCACCGATAATGTCAAATGGGCCGTGTAGTTCAGGGCGGACATTCCAGGGTTTTTCGGGCACTATGTTAATCAAACTGGGGTTGGCAAAGGCGGCATCTGCGTCAGCTTCGGTAATGGTATAAACCCGGCGGAAACCTTCTTTTCGGATACCGCGTAATGAGCGAAATAAACTCCGGGCTTGGCGTTCCACCACGCGAGGTTCGCGGCCCCGCGCTACAGCAGTTTTATCGGAGACTTCTAGCACGATGGCGTCAACTAGAGCGTCTTGTGATTTTGCTACGTTCATTAGGGCTTTGCGCGCATCTGGCTGCACGTTTGTGGCATCAACAACCGTAAGCAGGCCGCGTTTAAGCCTGATGCCCACCAAGGTATGCAGCAGTTCAAATGCATCGGGGGTAGAACTTTGATCCGTCACATCATCGGCCACCAAGCCTCGGCAAAAGTCAGATGAAATTACCTGAGTTGGTAAAAAATGTTGAGTCGCAAATGATGATTTACCGCTGCCACTAATTCCAACCAATAAAACTAAGCCAGTAGCCGGTACTTTGATTTCACGTGCTTTACTCATAGTGGTCCCGTTATCCGCTATTATTCCGTTATCCACTGCTATTCCCCTCCAGCATCGCAGTTAGTGTTAAGCTCAAAAATGGCCATTTGCGTGGGTGAACCATAGGAGGAGTTTGCTAACCCTACCCCTTGGAATTGAACCAAATAGCCATAAGCGGCGGCGACTTGACCAGCCCATTCGGTAAATTGTTGACGGTTCCATTCAAACCGGTGGTCGGTATGCCGCATTGAACTGTCAGATTCAGTTAGCCCATATACTGGGTTGTATTCAGAATTTGGCGTAGTTACAATTACGATGCCCGGTTTAGCAGCCCCGAACACTGCATGTTCTAAAGCGGGCAGACGTTCAATATCAATATGCTCAATAACTTCCATTAGAACGGCGGCATCAAACCCGGCTAACCGATCATCTTCATAAGTGAGTGAGCTTTGATAAAGTTGAACGCGATCCAATTGACGTTCACTAGCAGAATCTAAATGCAGCCGATCAGCAGCAATTTGGAGCGAGCGGATAGATACATCGGTGCCGACAATCTTTTTGAATTGCGGGTCTTTTACCAATTTAGTTAAAAGCGCGCCTTGACCGCACCCTAAATCCAACACGGTTTGCGCGCCCGTATTTTGTAGAACGTGCAGTACCGCTTGCTGACGGAGCACTCTAAGTGGTTCGGTTGGCAATGGCTCCACCGGCTCAGCAGCCACAGGCAGCAGTTCGCCATCCTCGGTTACGGTTTCGTCACCCCCGTCATCATCCAATTCTGCTAACCGGGATAACGCAGCGCGTTGCAAATCTTTTGACTTGGCCAGGTATTTGCGCGCAATTAACTCCCGGTGGGGGTGCGTAGCCAACCAGCCGTGACCGGATTTGAGCAATTTTTCAATTTCGGCATCTCCCTGCCAATAATGTTTTGATTCGTCAAAAACCGGGAGCAAAACATGTAGTTGATTTAAAGCATCAGCTAGGCGCAGTTCGCCGTGCAAAGTCAAGTTTACGTAAATCGAGTTGCCCCATTCGGGGAACCGCTCATCAAGGGGAATCGGTTTGGCGTCGACTTCCCAACCCAGTGGTTCAAATACAGCTTTCAAGCGGGGCAAGCCGCCATGGCATGGCAGTGCCGGGATGCCAATCTCCAAGGGGATAGCTTGATCTGCCAACCATTGATGCGCCGGGTCGGCTCGGCCACTGCGCGCGGTACTGAACACGCGCGCCAAAGCCACTCCCAAAAGGGACGATGCTGCATAAGGGCGGTCATTAACGTAACGGGCCAAGCTTGCGTCCGATGCTGCGGCACCGCCGCGCTTCCCAGATGCTGCAGCCAATTTCACCGCGTCAATATCAAGCAACAATGCTGCCGTGCAGCGCTCCTCACTGGCTTCGGGGAAAAAGACCCACGCATCGCCGAACGACTGCGGGAACTCGCTCACCCGGTCAGGGTGCTTGAACAGCAGGTACCCCAAATCGGTAGCGGGCCGATGCGTAGTAGTAATGGTGAGCAACACACCGCTACGCTAACAACCTACGTGGACACTCTTTCACGCTCCCATGGTACATGTGTTTGATGCCGCGTTAAACCACGGCACCATCGTCACCATCGTGCCTGGTGGCGCCGTTGGGCAGCTTTGCGAAAAGGGATATTAATGTGACGATGAACAAGATGGCGGCAAAAAGGAGCAGACCGTAAATGAGCGGCCCCGGCCCGATGATGGCGCGCACAATCAGGCCCAAAATGGCAACAATTGGCCCAATAATTATCCCCAAACTCGCCACCCGCCGCCACGGTTCAGTGGTCACACCCAACACGGCGCCAGGGCGCGGTGGAGTAAAGTGCGAATCTAAATCCTCCAGCGCTTCAACATCGGGGGTAGTGGGCCAATCTCGTGGGCCACGGGGCCTAGCGGCCTCTGGTCGCTGTTGCCCTTCGGCGTAGCCGGAATGGCCATACTGGCGCGAATTAAGCCCATCGTTCGGCATCGTCATGCATAAGATACTAGGCTGTACCTCATGGCCCGTGACGCGGAAGATAACGCGCTGTTCTATAACCTGCTCCGCCATGTAGTTGGCGGCCCAGCGATGAACGCCTATTTTCGCCCGTGGTCGGAGGGGTTAGAGTATGTGCCCACCACCGGCCCGGCCATTTTGGCATCGAACCATCTTGCCGTAATCGACTCATTTGTACTGCCGCTAGTGCTGAACCGCCGCATCAAATTCATGGGCAAATCCGATTATTTCACTGGCACTGGGTTAAAAGGCCGCGCTGTAGCGGGATTTATGCGCGGCGTTGGTACTGTGCCAGTTGATCGCACTGGCGGTAAGGCCGATGGCGCCTTGCGAACGGGACTAAAAGTGCTTGGTAAGGGCGAATTGTTCGGCATTTACCCTGAAGGCACGCGCAGCCCTGATGGCCGCCTTTATAAAGGCAAAGTGGGCGTGGCCAAACTGGCCTTGGAGAGCGGCGCGCCGGTAATTCCGGTTGCGATGATCGGCACCGACGATGCCCAACCCATTGGCCAAGTAATGCCTAAGCCGGTTTCCATTGGCGTGAAGTTTGGTAAACCGCTAGATTTCAGCCGTTATGCTGGCATGGAAAACGACCGCGTAGTTTTGCGGGCAATCACTGATGAAATTATGTATGCCTTAATGGACTTATCGGGGCAAGAATATGTTGATGAATATGCTGCCACCGTTAAAGCGAGGATGACGGCAGAAAAGTCCGCTGAAAAAGCCGCTGAGAAATCGGCCGAAAAACAAGCCCAACAAGCTGCCCGGCAAGCTGCGCGCCAAGCAGGCAACTTGGCCGACGATGCTGAACCGGGTTCTCAAACTAATTAACTAACAGAAAACAGTAAAGGATAAAATTAATGTCAGTTCGCCGCGTTGCCCTGCTCACCGCAGGTGGTTTTGCTCCCTGCCTTTCGGCCGCTATTGGTTTTCTAATTGAGCGTTACACCGAAATTGACCCTTCCATCGAAATCATTGCTTATGAGCACGGTTACCGTGGCTTATTGCGTGGTGACAAAGTAGTTATTTCCGATGAGGGGCGTAAACAAGCTCACACGCTTACCAAGTTTGGCGGTTCGCCCATTGGTAATTCCCGAGTAAAGCTCACCAATGCGGCAGACTGCGTAAAGCGCGGTCTAGTTAAAGAAGGCGAAAACCCGCTTACTGTAGCTGCTGAACAATTAAAGAAAGATGGTGTGGATGTATTGCACACCATCGGTGGTGATGATACCAATACCACCGCCGCCGACTTGGCCGCATATTTGCATGATAATGGTTATGAATTGCAAGTAGTGGGCCTGCCCAAAACTATTGACAATGACATTATCCCAATTAAGCAATCATTAGGTGCTTGGACTGCTGCTGAACAAGCTGCGAAATTCGCCGAAAACATTATTGGTGAACACCGTTCCGGTGCCCGCATGTTGATTATCCATGAGGTAATGGGCCGCCACTGTGGTTGGTTGACTGCCGCTGCCGCTAATGATTACCGCAAGTGGCTGGATACCCAAGAATGGGCACCAGCATTGGGCCTGACTAAAGAGCGTTGGGATGTTGACGCGGTGTATGTACCAGAAATGGACATTAACCTCGAAGAAGAAGCCAAGCGCCTTAAGAAGATCATGGATGAAAAGGGCAACGTAAACATCTTCCTTTCCGAAGGTGCTGGTATGCATGAAATCATCGAACAAATGGAGGCAAGCGGCCAAACCGTTAACCGCGACCCATTTGGCCACGTGCGCCTTGATGAAATCAACCCCGGTAAATGGTTCGGTGAACAATTTGCTAAGTTGCTTGATGCGGAAAAGGTAATGGTGCAAAAGTCCGGTTACTTTAGTCGGTCTGCGCGCGCTAATGATGCTGACTTAAAGCTCATTAAAGAAATGTGCGATTATGCCGTTGATGCCGCTTTACGTGGTGAAAGTGGCGTTATTGGTCAAGACGAAGAAGATGGCGATAAGCTAAAAGCAATTGCGTTCCCACGCATTGCCGGTGGTAAGCCGTTCAACACTGACCAAGCTTGGTTCAAAGATATGCTTGCCGAAATCGGTGAGCCTTATACCCCGCACGCAGTCAGCCACTAAACGCACTACCCCATAACCTCCGTATGCAAATTCCGTCGGTAGAGGAGCCGCCCATCGGCGGCGTCTTGAAACCACGGATACCATCTAAAGCAGTCGCTCTACAGCAGCCAACGTGGCCAGATTTGGCGGCGTTGGCTGCGGTAGAAGCGCGCTTAAGCCGCGCCAAACCAATTGTTAGCCCTGCCGAAATTGATGCGCTCACAAATTCTTTAGCAGCCGCGAGTTTAGGTAATGCTTTTGTTTTACAAGGCGGGGATTGCGCGGAAAACTTCGCCGAGGCTAATGCCACCAGGGTGCGCAATAAACTCAGAACCATACTGCAAATGGCCGTGATTCTAATGCACGGTACATCTTTGCCAGTAGTGAAAATTGGCCGAATGGCAGGCCAATATGCAAAGCCGCGTTCTGATGAATTCGAAACCCGCGATGGCGTAACGCTGCCCGTTTATCGCGGGGATATGGTAAATGGTTTTGAATTCACAACAGAATCCCGCACTCCGAATCCGCAGCGGTTAGAGCAGGCATATCAAATTTCGACCGCTACTGCCAATGTGATAAAGGCTTTTACTGAAGGCGGTTATGCCAATCTAAGGCAAGTGCATGCTTGGAACCGGGGCTTTATGTCAAACCCCACTTATGCCCGTTATGAACAAACCGCATCGGAAATTGACCGTGCCATTAGGTTTATGGCCGCGGCTGGGGCGGAGTCGGAAGCCTTAAACACTACCGAATTTTATTTATCGCATGAGGCATTAATTCTGGATTACGAACGTGCCCTAACCCATCTCAATCCGGTTAACGGGAGAGCATATGACACCTCCGGCCATTTACTTTGGTGTGGCGAACGGACGCGGCAAATTGAAGGCGCCCACATTGAATTCCTGACCAACATCGCCAATCCCGTTGCGGTAAAACTGGGGCCAAAAACTACCGGCGATGATGCCAGGAAGTTGGCTGATAAACTCAACCCCACCAACCAGCCTGGGCGCCTAACTTTTGTGGTACGCATGGGCGCCGACAAAGTGCGCACCAACCTGCCGCCGGTAGTAAAGCAAATCCAGGATGAAGGTCGCAGTGTTACCTGGATGACGGACCCGATGCACGGCAACACCATCACCAGCGACAACGGCTTCAAAACTAGGCTGTTTGCCGACATCGTAGATGAAGTGCGTGGCTTTTTTGAGGTTCATCGCGCCGCAGGTACCGTGCCCGGCGGCCTACATATGGAGCTGACCGGCGATGATGTAACCGAAGTGATGGGTGGCAGTGGCCTGATTGATGAGGCCACGCTGGAAAAACGCTACGAAACCCTAGTTGATCCGCGCCTCAACCATGAACAGTCCCTGGAAATTGCGTTTTTAATTTCAGAGATGCTCCAACAGAACTGAGAAGGTATCAGTTTGGGATGGCCTGCTAGGCAGAACCGAAGCGTAGTGGACGGAGGGTCCATGAGCGTAGGTGATAACAACGCCGACCGCCCAAATGGTGCCTTATCGGACATATCGGCGCGGCTTAGTGTTTGCTGAATCACATACGGGTAACTTTGCGACTCGTGAGCGCTGCCCCTGAATTGCCCTACGAGGCCGAGACCTTTGAAGACGAGTCGGTTCACACCGGCTACCTAAAGGCTGTACCGGAAGCGGCCCCCGGCCAAACTACCGACGTAGTGGGCCGCCCGATGCCGGTATTCAAAAAGCCCCCGATGCTGGACCGCCACGGCCCGGCGCGAGTGATTGCGGTATGTAATCAAAAAGGCGGCGTAGGCAAAACCACCTCCACCATTAACCTGGGCGCGGCCCTGGCCGAATACGGGCGCAAGGTGCTGCTGGTTGACTTTGATCCGCAAGGCGGCGCCTCGGTGGGCGTGGGCGTGAGTCCCTATGACCTGGAGCTTTCGGTGTACAACTTGCTGGTTGACCGGGGCGTCAACATTAACCAGGTCAAGCTCAAAACCGACATCCCTAACCTAGATGTGGTGCCTGCCAACATTGACTTGTCGGCTGCTGAAGTGCAGTTGGTGGGCGAGGTAGCCCGTGAGTCCATTTTGACCCGCGCGTTGCGCCCTGCGCTTAACGATTATGACGTAATTCTGATCGACTGCCAACCCTCGCTCGGCTTGCTGACAGTGAATGCGCTCACGGCAGCGCAGGGCGTTTTGATCCCGTTGGAATGTGAGTTCTTGGCGCTGCGTGGCGTGGCGCTGCTCAAAGACACCATCGACAAGGTGGAAGAGCGTCTCAATCCAGACTTGCGGATTGACGGCATCCTGCCCACCATGTTTGACAGCCGCACGCTGCACAGCCGCGAAGTAGTCAGCCGAGTCTATGAGGCATTTGGTGACACGCTGTTGCAGACCGTCATCGGGCGCAGCGTCAAGTTCCCCGATGCGACTGTGGCCGCTAAGCCCATAACCGGCTTTGCCCCCAACCACCCCGGCGCTGCCGCGTACCGGCAACTGGCCCGCGAACTTGTATCGCGCGGAGCCGTGCGCTAGTGGGCGCGGTCGGGGAATTCTTGAGGGCGACTGGCCCCTGGATTGCGATGGGGCTAATTGCTGCAATGGTGATTGCCAGGCAGGCCACCAAGCCAACAGCTTCACAAGAAATTAACGATAAAGACTAAACCAAAAGCGGGCTGCGCCGAGCGGCCCGTTTTTACTATCCCAAATAGATAGGATAAAGCCCCGTGGTAGACCCAAAACGCGGCGGTCGCGGCGCAAATCATGTAACCCGGCACATCTTCGTTACCGGAGGCGTGGTCAGCAGCCTCGGCAAAGGCCTCACGGCATCGTCCCTTGGCCGCCTGTTGGTGTCACGCGGCCTCAACGTTACGATGCAGAAACTGGACCCATACCTCAATGTGGACCCCGGCACCATGAACCCGTTCCAGCACGGCGAGGTTTTTGTAACGCAGGATGGCGCCGAGACGGACCTTGACATCGGGCACTATGAGCGGTTCCTGAACATTGAATTGCCAGCCAGCGCCAACATCACCACCGGGCAGATTTACCAAGGCGTGATTGCTAAAGAGCGGCGCGGTGAGTTTTTGGGCGACACCGTGCAGGTTATCCCGCACATTACCGATGCCATCAAAGACCGCATGCGTGACCAAGCTGGCCCCGATGTTGACGTGATTATCACCGAAATCGGCGGCACCGTAGGCGACATCGAATCCCTGCCGTTCCTCGAAGCCGCGCGCCAAGTCCGCCATGAAATTGGGCGCGACAACTGCTTTTTCTTGCATGTTTCCCTAGTGCCGTACATCGGCCCGGCGGCGGAACTCAAAACCAAACCCACGCAACACTCGGTAGCGGCGCTGCGCAACATCGGTATTCAGCCCGATGCGATTGTGCTACGCGCGGATCGGCACATTCCGGAAAACATGAAGCGCAAAATCGCGCTGTTCTGCGATGTGGACACCGAGGCCGTGGTTGCCGCTGTGGATGCGCCATCCATTTACGATATCCCGCGCGTATTGCACGCTGAGGGCCTGGACGCCTACGTGGTGCGCCGCCTAGACCTGCCGTTCCACGATGTAGATTGGGCTGGTTGGGACACCATTTTGGATCACGTACACCATCCGTCTAAGGCCCTGACCGTGGGCCTGGTGGGCAAGTACGTGGATTTGCCCGATGCTTACCTGTCCGTGACCGAGGCGCTGCGCGCGGGCGGCTTTGCCCATGATGCCAAGGTGAAAATCAAGTGGGTCACCTCCGATGATTGCATCACCATGGAGGGCGCAGAGGCGGCTTTACGCGGAGTGGATGCGATTTTGGTGCCGGGCGGCTTTGGCATCCGCGGCATTGACGGCAAAGTGGGCGCGCTGCGTTGGGCGCGCGAAAATGGCGTGCCGACTTTGGGTATTTGCCTTGGTTTGCAATCCATGGTGATTGAGTACGCGCGTAACGTTTTGGGCTGGGAAGATGCGTCATCCACCGAGTTCAACCCCGAAACTCCGCATCCGGTGATTGCCACCATGAAAGAGCAGCTCGGCATCGTCGCTGGTGAAGGCGATATGGGCGGCACGATGCGGCTGGGCGCGTACGATGCCAAAATCCAACCTGGCACGGTAGTTTCGCAAACTTACCTCGATGCCAACCCGGCCTTGCATGAGCCGCTGACCATTTCCGAGCGTCATCGCCACCGTTACGAGGTGAACAACGAGTACCGCCCTGAGTTGGAGGCGGCTGGCTTGGTGTTTAGTGGTACCTCGCCCGATGGTAATTTGGTGGAGTTTTTGGAGCTGCCGCGCGATGTGCACCCCTATTACGTTGCCACCCAGGCGCACCCGGAATTCAAATCCCGCCCCACGCATCCGCACCCATTATTCAGCGGCTTAATTGCGGCGGCACTACTAAATCAATTGAACCAGTAAATCTGTAATTGTATTCGTCCGCCGTGGTCTGACCGCTCCTCTCAGGGGTGTCCCAGTCGCTCTGACAGCGTTCGGCGCGCACTCTGCGCCGATCGTCGGTGCTCACTCTCTTTGAGAGTTGCGCTCTCCTCCGAACTCGCTTGGTGGAAGCACCCCCTTACGTCGCTCCCTATAGGAGGTTGTGTTTTGGTGATTGAAGACAAGCCGCTGTGTATGCCGGTGCTGGAGCACCGGACAGTGTTTGAGGGCCGTATTTTCGATGTGGTGAGCGATACCGTGGACTTGGGTGTGGCAGGTGTAGTGCAGCGCGATTACGTGGACCACCCTGGGGCCGTCGCCATCGTCGCCTTGGACGATGAAGAACGGGTGGCGCTAGTGAATCAGTACCGCCACCCGGTGGGGTATGAATTGTGGGAAATCCCGGCCGGTCTGCTGGACGTGGCAGGGGAGTCGGCGCTCGCGGGCGCGCAGCGTGAGTTGGCTGAGGAGGCCGACCTGGAAGCCGAAACCTGGCATGTGTTAGTTGACTTTTTGACGTCTCCGGGCGGCACCAATGAGGCCCTGCGTATTTACTTGGCCCGAGATTTGAAACCGACCGGCAAAAAGTTTGAGCGGTTCGATGAAGAAGCGAATATGCGCGTGGAATGGCTGCCGCTTGATGACTTGGTCAGCGCGGTTCTCGCAGGCCGCATCCAAAACCCCTCTGCGGTAGTTGGCGCCCTGGCCACCCAAGCCGCGCGTAATGCCAATTGGGCCACGCTGCGACCAACCAGTTCGCCCTATACCCACCGCCCCAATACTGCGCCGTAGACATTTATAAACACCATAAGGATTACCTTGTACAAATAGTTGAGCGAAACTTAAGGGGCTGATGGGATTGAGCGAATACGCTATGAACACTACCCGACAAACGCCAACTTTGAATTATTGGCGGTTCACCAAAAACCGATGATTATTTACCAAATATCGATTAAGCAACTGCGGTTAGCCCAACAACGCGCATGCCCTGGCCGCTGTTATGGCAGGTTTGCAGCAGAATGTCGCCCGCAACACCCTTGATCTTGGAAGCATTGTCGCCGCGCACTACATCTTGAGTCTCAACCACGGTGAAATTACCAACGCCGTCAATGTGAACGGTATTGCCGGGCACCAAGTTCAAGATGGGAGCGCCGCCGCACTCGTTGTGAATGGGGTAGTAGTCGCGGCCAACGTAATCGGATACGGAAGGCATTAAGGTCAGGCCGCCTTCGCAGGCGTCAAGGGCAGCCTGCTCGCCCTGGTTAACCACGCGGGTGCTGAAATGGTAGCCGGTGTTCGATGCCGCAGCAGTGTTCGATGCCGCAGCAGTGGTGGTGGATGAATCTGCAGCGTGGCTGGTGGCTGCAACAGCGGTGCCAATGCCGGTGGTGGCGGCCAGGGCAAGTGCGATGGTGGCCAGGCGGCGGGCGGTTTGTTGTGCCATTGTTCTGCGTCCTCTGTTTTCGTTAACCGTTTTCGATAACGTTTTTTCGTTAAGGAAAATGTAAAACGGTTTCGGAAAACGTTTTAGGTGGATGGCACGATGATGAAATGGCGTGGCAAGCTTTGATGCGTGACGTAGAAAACGTTTTTATGAAAACGGTTTCGATACTGTTTAGAAAAAACCCAGGGCGACCTGCGGAAACAGTTTCTGAAACTATGGAAAACGTTTAAGTGCCGGGTTTTTAGAGTGAGATGCTTAACATTTCGTTCTGCAAATGTTGCCCGTAATCGTCGTCATAGACTTCAATCACAGCTAAAGCTAAGGATGTGTCCTAGGCGCGGTTTAGGGTAGGTATTATGAAGATGGGGCAGCCAACAGCATCGGGCAATAGCGAAAACTTGCCGGAGGGCCGTAGCGTATTTGAAATTTGGGGCACTCTGAATGATGATCAAATCGCCCTAGTGGAGTACCTGGTTGGACAAGTTGTGGACATGACCCCAGAGGAAAGGGACATCTATCGCGAAGCCAATGGGGATCTTGATGTCAAACTGGGTGAGATGGAAGATTTCTACGGCGAAGATTGGGAAGGCAAATGGGAAGCCGAGATGGAGGCGGGCCACCAAGAAACGCTTAATAAGCGGCGCCAAGAATTAATAGACCTGATAAATGATTTAGCCGTAGTGCGCGGTAAGGTGACGTTAAGTTCCGGCAAAGAAGCGGATTACTACATTGACCTGCGCCGCGTCACGTTGCACCACAAGGGCGCCCCATTGATTGGAACCCTACTGACTGAACACCTGGAAAACCACGGATTTACACCTGAACTTAGGTATGACAAGGGCGGTTGGTACCGTGGTGAGCGTAAGCCGAACAGTTACAGCGCCATTGGTGGGCTCACGTTGGGCGCCGATCCCATTGCCACGGCAGTTATGCATCACACATCTTTGCTGGGTAGGGCAGTTGACTCGTTTGTGGTGCGGAAAGCTGCTAAAGCTCATGGGATGCAAAAGCAAATTGAGGGTCCAGATATTGCGGGCCGCAAAGTCATCATCGTCGAAGATACCACCACCACCGGTGGCTCGCCGATCGCAGCCATTGAGGCAGTTCGGGCTGCCGGTGCCACGCCGCTAGCAGTGGCCACCATCGTAGATCGGGACACTGGCGCACGGGAGAAAATCGAAGCTTTGGGCGTGCCCTACCTACCCCTACTCAACTTGGCCGACTTAACCATTTAGGCATATATCTTTCAAGGGCATACGTTTTGCAGGCGCTAGCCAATCCGTTGGTGTTGCGGATACGTTAAGCGCCATTGCTCATTAGGACCCCTGACCCGTTAGTGCCGTTGTAGATCAGCTTCCGCTCGCTCGCCTTATTTATGGAATAGGAATTTCCGAAAGTTCCGCGGGGTCATACCAAAGCAGATCGGCCTCGACCAGCCTTTCCAGCGCGCCGGGAGCCTCGGGGTTGGCCCGGTAAGCGGCGATGAGCGCAGCGGTTTCTGGCTCATCTACATGAATTGCCTTTAGTTTTGCCCCCTCGCTGGCGTCAATTACAACCGACGACGGCGGTAAATTGAGTTCGCGCGTGGCCATTGCCCCCAACTCACGGACTGCAGCATCGGGCACCTCTAGGCTAAGCACTACCCGCATGGGAGCGGCATCAGGCATTTCGGTTAGTATAAATGCCGCATCAACTGAAGCGGCTAAAAACGCTTCCCACTCCAACTCATCTTGATCAGCATCGTCCCGAGCAGCCAGTATAGCCGTGACTGCTTGCGCCGGGCGCCCTAACAAGTCCGATGCTAGCAACTCTGTGGGCTTCGACCGAGCTGCCAAAGTGGCTAAATCAGCGGCGGTGGCGGGAACGTAAACTCGCATATCTCATATTCTTTCACGGGCTGTCAAACGTTGTTCGCCTGGTGAACATTTTGGCCCCAGAGAGAACAAACTTGATTGGGTAAAACCGATGAACTAATTCCATGCGGGAACCGACTCCCGATAAAATTCAGGAGTTCCACACGTGACAATTGCCCCCGCATCCCACCTTGATATTGCATCTGACACCATCGTCGCTACGCCCGTTGATACCGCCGACTACGTTGACTACATCCCGCTGACTACTGCCCCGGCCATTACTGCGTTAAACCCCAACACCCGCCGCCGCAAAGCTGCAGTTGGAACCGCAAAAACTCGCCCCGCCAATAAACCTGCTAGCCGCTCGCGCAGTACTACCCGCCCACCCGGCGCACCGCTACCGATGCCTCTGGCGCCGGTGCGGGTGATTAGGGTAGGAGAGCCCGGCATTGATCACCCATTGCGCCCCATCACCGAGCCGGAAGCTTTGACCGCTGGCGACCCCACGCAAGTCGCTGCCACGGTGGTGCGGGCCGCCGTTGAAGTGCTGGATGGGCGCCGCAGCTTGAATCAAATTCGTGGTTGGCTCACCCCGGAGGTGGCGCAACAACTCGCAGAGCGGACGCGCCTCGAGCTTGCCATCCCGGATCGAGGTGAACCGATGGCGCCGGTGCGCATCCGCAAGGTTCACATGGTTCGGTTTGGGGATAGGGCTGAGGCGACTGTCATCATCGACATGGCCGACCGCACACGGGCGGCAGCGGCTAGGCTGGAAGCCCGGTCTGGGGCTTGGCGAGTTTCCGTGCTAGAGATTGCCTAACGATAGTTATAAATAACATCTTGGTAATTTGCTATGACGCAGCGCACTAAATGCCCCATTTTTACCATTATGCACCGTATTGTTGCCTGCTATGAGGCGCCCCGTAACCGGCAGTGGCAAAACCGTAGCCAAACCGATTATCCCACTGGCAATATTGCAGGTCATCGCGGTGGGCTTGTTGCTGATCAGCTTGCAACAGCCCTGGGCACCGCAGTATGGTACCGAGAATCCATTTGGGCCGTACCAGGGCGCGGGCGCACAGTCTGTGTTGGTTTCGCTCAGTGTGATGGTGGCAGTTGCCGGGGTGGCGCTGGGTGCCTTTGTTAAAAAACTACGCGAGGAGCTACAACGTTGGCTTTGGGCCACGCAGTTGCCAATTATGCTAATGGTCGCGTGGGTGTTGCTGGAGGGGTGGCTTTTCGGAGTCCGCGATTTTGGCAGCGGTACGATGTTGGCCTTGGGTGGTGCGGCGTTGGCAACCCAAGCCATGCCCAAATTCCCGGTCAAGGCAGTTCGGCTCTCCGTTTGGGGGCTGCTAGCTCTGGTAGTTGCATTAGCGATGCCAATACATGAGATTTTGCTAAACCGCCAACTTGGCTACGGCTTTAGTTCTTATTGGCATGGACTAGCTCTCACTACGGGGTTTTTTGCCCTGTGCCTCTACTTAGCTTGGAGTTTGCTAGTTCCGATTTTGCAGGCGCAATCAACCTTTGCAATGCGGGTTTTCAGGGTCGGTAAATGGTTACCCAAAGCCAGTTTGGAACAAGCCGTGGCCCGGGCCTGCACAGTAGTGGGCTTGTCTGCGGTGCTGATCGTTGAAGCGGTGTGGCGGGGTAGTGCCCGGATCGCTGGCTGGACCACCTGGAATGATATTCCGGGGTTAGCTGGCGCGGTATTGCCGCTAGTGGGGGTGGGTTGCCTGGCATTCGCTTGCGAAAACTGGCGCAAATGCGCCCCCGCTCTGTTGCGGCGTGGGGTGCACCAAGCCACTTTGGGTACCGTCACGGCGGTGTGTGGGTTTTTAGCGGTCACCCAACTTCTTAGCATTGTTGTGGTCATTTCGATACGGGCCAGTTTCGCTGTTGCCATGCCGCGCATCGTCGCCTTGGTGGCGTTTTCCGCCATCGTGGCGGTGTGCTGGCTGGATCACTTCGGCATCGTCTCGCTGGATGAAGCTTGGGGCATTCTAACCGATTGGTGCGTAGCCAAATTTAGTGCGGACACCGTGCCCGCTGGCACCCTGGAAGAGTGGGTTAACGCCGAGGTGACCGGCAGCTCGCGCGCGGCAGGCGAAGCGTGGAGTGGGGCGCACCGTTGGGTGGGGCCCAGACTGCGCAGTGGCGCAACGATGGTGCCTGATGGTGCAATGGCGGTGCCTGATGGTGAGTTCGTAGCGCTTGATGATGAAGCTGGTTTGCGTAATGCAGTGCGCAATGAAACCGAGAACCTGAATTTGGCGGTCGTTGCCGCAACAGCTAACGGCGCCTCATCGTACGCGCACGGAACTGAGGCCACCACGCATTTGCCAGTGGCTAACCGCCAAGCCGATTTCGGTTTAGTGGGGGAGACTAACCCCGCAGTGACGGATAGCGGTAGACTGATGGTGCCGCTGGCGCGCCCTAAGTGGACGCCACAGCAGGCCATGGACCCAGCCACGCACAATGAGCTGCTGGCCCGGATTGCCGTTGAAGCCCCGCATTTACGGCCGCAAGTAGCCCGCAACCCGAACGCTAGCCCAGACTTGCTGAACTGGCTGGCGGGTTTAAATGACCCGGACGTAAACCTGGCCTTGGCAAGCCTCGGTGCGACTGCGGGTCAGTAAACCCGGCAATGTTCCCAGCCTAATGTTCCCAGCCAAATGTTCACAGCCAAATGTTCACAGCCAAATGTTCACAGCCCTAGCCGTTTTATTACTAAGGTAAGCGTTTGTGTCGTTAGTAGTCAATAACCCGCAGCAGCCTACTGCTATGCCGGTGCATAAATATGTGCCCTACCATGAGCAACTGCAGGTTCAGCTACCCGACCGGACTTGGCCAGATAAGCACATCATTAAAGCCCCGCGTTGGTGCGCAGTAGATCTGCGTGACGGCAACCAGGCTTTGATTGAACCGATGGATGCCGAGCGCAAACTGCGCATGTTCAACCTGCTAGTCAAAATGGGTTACAAAGAAATTGAAGTGGGTTTCCCTTCGGCTTCGCAAACTGATTTTGATTTTATCCGCATGCTGATTGAAAAAGATTTGATCCCCGATGATGTGGTGATTCAAGTTTTGACCCAGTGCCGCCCACACTTAATTGAGCGCACGTTTGAATCCATCAAAGGTGCTAAGCAAGTTATATTGCACTTTTACAATTCCACTTCAGTTTTGCAACGCGAGGTGGTATTCCGCACCGACATGGATGGCGTAGTCAAAATTGCGGAAGATGCGGCGCGGTATTGTAAAGAGTTAGCTGCGACGATGCCGGAAACGAAAGTGTATTATGAGTATTCGCCCGAATCATATACCGGCACTGAGCTCGATTTTGCAATTCGCATCTGTAACGCCGTAATTGCGGCTCTAGAGCCAACCGCCGAATTCCCGGTAATTTTGAACCTACCTGCCACGGTAGAAATGGCTACTCCCAATGTTTATGCCGACTCCATTGAGTATTTTGCCCGCCACATCAATAGCCGCGAAAACGTAGTAATTTCGTTGCACCCCCATAATGACCGGGGCACTGCCGTAGCTGCGGCTGAATTGGGCTATCAAGCCGGGGCCGACCGCATTGAAGGTTGCCTATTTGGTAATGGCGAGCGCACCGGCAATGTTGATTTAATTACTTTGGGCCTCAATTTGTTTAGCCAGGGCATTGACCCCCAAATTGATTTCACCGTTGATGGTGGCATTGATGGTATTAAGCGCACAGTTGAATATTGCAACCAAATAGGGGTACACGAACGCCACCCTTATGGTGGGGATTTAGTATTTACAGCATTTTCTGGTTCACACCAAGACGCGATTAAAAAAGGCTTTGAGCATATGGCTGCCAAAGCTAAAACTAATGGGGTTTCCGTTGAGCAATTAGTTTGGGGAGTGCCTTACCTGCCGATCGACCCACATGATATTGGCCGCACTTATGAGGCGGTTATTAGAGTAAATAGCCAATCTGGTAAAGGCGGCATTGCTTATCTACTCAAAACCGAACATAGTTTGGATTTGCCTAGGCGCTTACAAATTGAATTTAGCTCGGTAGTGCAGCGAGTGGCCGACGCCGATGGCCATGAAATGACGGGGGCCGACATCTGGCAAATCTTTGCTGATGAATACCTAGCCGTTGATGAAGGTTTAGCGGCTGACCTCGGGACTCAGTTGGAACTGTGGGGCCGTTTGCGTTTGCGTGGCACTCGAACGGTTTCGACCGAAAGTGGCACTACTTCAATGGAAGTGACGTTGATTGATCACGGCACTACCGTCAATTTAACTGGTACGGGTAACGGCCCAGTTGATGCGTTTGTGGATGCACTGCGCAGCATCGGGCTAGCGGTCAAGGTATTAAACTACGCTGAGCACTCGCTTTCTGAAGGTGGTGACGCTTATGCGGCTTCGTACGTGGAAACACAAATCGGCGACCAAGTGCTGTGGGGTGTGGGCATTGACCCTTCGATCACCCGCGCTACCTTACGCGCCATTATCTCGGCCGTGAACCGCGCCGAGCGCCGCGCCATCTACTCTGCGTAAGTATTCAATAGATTGTCATGCTGCGGCGAGGAGCGAAGCGAGGAAGAACGCAGTATCTACTGCGGTTCGAGGGTTGCTGTTCCACGGGTCGCACCAACCCAGTTACTGATTAGCGGGCATAATGCCAACCTTCCGTGATACTGCCGTTGTTCTAAGAACGCACAACCTGGGCGAGGCCGACCGCATCATCACGTTTTTGGGCCTAAACCACGGCAAGTTCCGCGCGGTAGGCAAAGGTGTGCGCCGCACCAAATCCAAATTTGGCTCCCGCTTGGAACCATTTATGTACGTTGACGTACAGTGTTACACCGGCAAAACGCTGGATACCGTGACTCAAGTCGAAATCATTGACGCTTTTGCCAAACCGGTTGCGGCATCGTACCCCCTATTCACTGCTGGGCAGGCGATCTTGGAGGCCGCAGACCGGCTGGTCACGGAAGAAGAACAACCCGCCCAGGCCCAGTTCTGGTTACTGGTTGGGGCGCTGCGTTCGCTTGCCACCAATGCTCACGCGCCGGGTTTGGTGTTGGATTCGTATCTGCTGCGAGCCTTCGCTTTGGCAGGCTGGGCGCCCTCACTGAACGGGTGTGCGGTTTGCAACGAGCCGGGTCCACATGCTGCTTTTTCAGTTGCGCTGGGTGGGGTAGTGTGTGGACGATGCCGCCCCGAAGGCGCCCGCATTGTAGGCGTAGAAACTAATGAATTGATAACAGCGCTGTTGGTGGGGGATTGGGCTTACGCCGACCGCGCCTCAGCTTCTTCCCGCGAACAGGCGGCCAAACTCATCACGGTCTTTACCCAGTATCAACTGGAACGCGATTTACGCGCGCTACGCCACGTTGATCGGTAGCTGGCGGCGGTCGAGCGGCCCGGTAACCTATCCGCTGGGGTGAAAACTATTGGAATGTCGCTAGCGGTTGCTAAATGTTTATGGCGTTTGCCCGTTCCGGGGCCTGGGGTAAGTATTGTGGGGTTCGATGAATAACAATGCCGCTGCGGGCCACGGGTACGCCCAACCGTTTAGTTTGCCAGGCGCCGTGCCGCCCCACATTCCGGCCCAGGTGCTGCCCAAACATGTGGCGCTGGTGATGGATGGCAACGGGCGCTGGGCCAATGAGCGCGGCTTGCCCCGCATCGAGGGCCATAAAGAGGGCGAAAAACGGCTCTTTGACATTGTGGCCGGGGCAGTGGAGTTGGGCATCCAAAACATTTCAGCGTACGCATTTAGCACCGAAAACTGGCGGCGCTCCCCAGAAGAAGTCCGCTTTCTGCTGGGGTTTTCGCGCGACACCATCCGCATGCGGCGCGATGCGTTTAACAGTTGGGGCGTGCGCGTGTGCTGGGCGGGGCGCAAACCCAGGCTGTGGGGCTCAGTAATCCGCGAGCTGGAAATTGCGGAACAAATGACCCGCCACAACACCCGTTGTACGCTCACCATGTGCATCAACTATGGGGGCCGGGCGGAAATCGCCGATGCCGCTAGCCGCATCGCCCAAGATGTGCGCGCCGGGCGCCTCAGCGCTGACCACATCACTGAAAAAACCGTGCAAAAATACCTGTACCAACCTCAGTTGCCCGATGTTGATCTGTTTTTGCGCTCATCGGGGGAGCAGCGAATTTCCAACTTTATGTTATGGCAGGCTGCCTATGCCGAGTTCATGTTTGTGCCTAAACTTTGGCCGGACATGGACCGCCGCGACCTCTGGGCCGCCTGCGAAGCCTATGCAGGGCGCGACCGTCGCTTCGGTGGTGCTGTTGATCGGGTGCATTAGCACTCATCTGCGTCGTTGCTCTCTTCGCTCATGAACCAGTTGTCCATTACGCTCCGGTCGCGCCTAGCATCTAAGCACTACTGAACCTGATCAACCATCGTACCCACTAACGCTCGCCTGCGGCTCCTCAAAAGTTTACGTAAGGTGGTTGTTGTGACGAGATTAGGGCTCACTGGCGGGATTGGCGCGGGAAAATCAACTGCTAACGCTGCTTTTGCGGATTTGGGAGCAGTGATAATTGATTATGACCAACTATCCCGCGATGCGGTGGCGCCTGGCTCACCGATACTTGGGAAAATAGCGCAAGTATTCGGCCCCGAGTTTATTGACGATGACGGGGCGCTGAACCGACAAATAATGGCGGAAAAGATATTCAATGACCCGGCTGCGCGGCAGACTTTGGAAAGCCTAATCCACCCCAGGGTATTTGAATTAGCAACAGAAATAGAAACTTATGCGTTAAAACAAAACCCTAGCGCCATCGTGATTCATGATATTCCGCTGTTAATTGAAAAGAATTTGGTTGGACAGTTTGACGGCATCGTCATCGTAGATACCAATGAGGGAGTGCGGCAACGGCGGCTAGTTGAAACTCGCGAGTTAACCCCGGCTGAGGCTCAGGCTCGGATTGCGGCTGGCGCCACCGATGCTGAGCGCCACGCCGCCGGAACCTATTTCTTAGATGGCAATGGCACCCCTGAAAACCTAAAAGCGCAAGTCGCTGAACTTTGGCGACAACTTAACTCTGGCGCTTGAGTAGGTGCAGCTACCGCGAAACTATGGATGCTATGTGAATATGCTGCGTGTTTATCACGAAATAGATATTGAAGTAGGGGAATGAAGATTTTGGAAGTTAGTCGTGTACCTCCAGCGGGGCGAGTTCAAGTTCGCGGCGGATGCGCCGTTGCCGCCACCAAGTCAGGGCCAGCATCGCGAGCGCCGGGATTAGCGCGCCCAGCAAAAACCGTAAGGCCACCACGCCCGGCCCCCAACCCAAATTATGCGCCGACCCAGCCGAGAACCCGCCAACAATCAGCATCAACAAAATCGCGAGTGCCATACTCGCATCATAGCCGGAAACTAACTTGAATTCTCAGGTTATCGCTGCTCCTTGGGTATAGGACCATTCACGTTATTGAGCGATATCATCACGCAACGTGAATATGGCGATTAGGCAAGTGCGCGTCGGTGGTATGATGCTGCGCCTATGCGACCAGTCACTGAACTTACGCGTGCGAACGCGCCTTTTGAGGTTATTAGCGATTACACGCCTGCCGGTGACCAGCCCACCGCTATTGCGGATTTGGCTAAACGGTTGCGCGGCGGCGAGAAAGATGTGGTACTGCTGGGTGCCACGGGTACCGGCAAATCGGCAACTACGGCTTGGTTAATTGAAGAGGTACAGCGCCCAACTTTGGTGATGGCGCCTAACAAAACCTTGGCTGCGCAATTAGCCACCGAATTCCGCGAGTTATTACCTAATAACGCCGTGGAATACTTTGTGTCTTATTATGATTATTACCAACCAGAAGCTTATATTGCTCAAACTGATACCTACATTGAAAAAGACAGCTCCATTAATGATGAAGTTGAGCGGTTGCGACATAGTGCTACCTCGTCATTGTTGACTAGGCGAGATGTTGTAGTAGTGGCATCGGTCAGCTGTATTTATGGTTTGGGTACGCCACAAGAATATGTGGACCGAATGGTGCGCCTTGATGTAGGTGACCAAGTAAACCGCGATGACTTGTTACGCCAGTTTGTGCAAATGCAGTACTCCCGCAATGACATGTCATTTACGCGTGGCACTTTTAGGGTTAAAGGCGATACCGTTGAGATCATTCCAGTTTATGAAGAATTAGCAGTTCGGATTGAATTTTTTGGTGATGAAATTGAAGCTATTTCCACTTTGCACCCCTTAACTGGCGAGGTTATCCGCCGGGAAGATTCGGTATTTCTGTTCCCGGCTACGCACTATGTGGCTGGGCCAGAAAGGATGGAACGGGCTATCCAGGGCATTGAGGCGGAATTAGAAACCCGGTTGGCCGAACTTAATAAGCAAAATAAATTGCTAGAAGCGCAACGCCTGCAAATGCGTACCACTTACGACATCGAAATGATGCGGCAAATTGGAACTTGTAGCGGTATTGAAAACTATTCGTTGCATATTGATGGCCGCGAGCGTGGCACGCCGCCGCACACTTTGTTGGATTATTTCCCAGAAGATTTTTTGCTGGTAATTGATGAATCCCACGTAACGGTGCCGCAAATTGGGGCCATGTATGAGGGCGATATGTCCCGTAAGCGCTCTTTGGTTGAGCATGGTTTCCGCTTACCATCGGCGATGGATAACCGACCGCTTAAATGGGAAGAATTTACCGAGCGCATTGGCCAAACCGTTTATCTAAGTGCCACGCCTGGCGATTATGAAATGGCATTGTCCGATGGCGTAGTGGAGCAAGTTATTAGGCCCACTGGTTTAGTTGACCCCCAAATCATTGTTAAGCCCACGCAGGGGCAAATTGATGATTTGCTTAGTGAAATTAATGAGCGGGTGGAACGCGATGAGCGGGTTTTGGTTACCACCTTAACCAAAAAGATGGCGGAAGATTTAACTGATTATCTGCTGGATAAAGGCGTTAAGGTGCAGTATTTGCACTCCGATGTAGATACCTTGCGCCGGGTGGAATTGCTGCGTGAATTACGCCTGGGGCAATTTGATGTGCTAGTGGGTATTAACCTGCTGCGTGAGGGCTTGGATTTACCTGAAGTTAGTTTAGTGGCAATTCTCGATGCTGATAAACAAGGCTTTTTGCGCTCTGAACGTTCCCTAATTCAGACTATTGGCCGCGCGGCTCGTAACGTTACTGGCCAAGTTCATATGTATGCGGATCAGCAAACACCAGCCATGCGTAATGCCATAGATGAAACTAACCGCCGCCGCGATAAGCAAATTGCCTACAACAAAGAACACGGCATTGACCCACAACCTTTGCGGAAAAAAATTGCTGACGTTACTGATATGTTGGCGCGCGAGGATATTGATACCCAAGAATTGTTAACCGGTGGTTATCGCAAAGCTAAGGATGGCACTCCGGGCCATTTGCCGGGCCGGGCCGGGAAAACAGCATCGGTTAAAAAAGGTGATAGTGCGCATATCAAAGAGGGGGCGTCATCGGGCAACCGCTTGGCCGCGATGGCACAAGATGACCTGCTAGACCTGATCAAAGAACTTAGCGAACAAATGCACACTGCGGCTGGCGAACTCCAATTCGAGCTAGCGGCCCGCCTTCGCGATGAGATATCTGACTTGAAAAAAGAATTACGACAAATGAATGCTGCCACAGTGTAGAGTGAAGTCGTGATGCATGATATCCCGGGCTGGTTCCGGGTCGCCTCATTAGTGGTGCTGATTTTGATTCTAGGCGCCGATTTGCTGCGGGTGGTTCACCGCCCGCACGTGCCGCCGATGAAGGAGTCCGCCATTTGGGTGGGCATTTATGTGGGGCTGGCCCTGCTGTACGCAGGCGTGCTGTTGTTTGTGGGCGGGCAGCAACCAGCCACCGAATTTGTGGCCGGGTGGCTGACTGAATACTCATTATCGATGGATAACTTATTTGTATTTATGATTATTATGACCCGTTTTTCGGTGCCACGGGAGTACCAACAACGGGTATTAATGGTGGGTATTATTGTGGCCCTAGTATTCCGGGCCGCATTTATTTTGGCCGGAGCAGCAATTTTAGCTCGCTTTACTTGGGTGTTTTACATATTCGGGTTATTTCTTATTTACACCGCCGCCAAGCTGTTGCGGGGTGAAGAAGAAAACGAAGAGTTCCGTGAAAACGCTTTGATGCGCCAATTGCGTAAGGTGCTACCACTAACTGACCATTACGATGGCGGCAAAATACGCACCATTGTGGACCGGCGGCTCCGTTTTACCCCGATGTTGATTGTTTTTCTCACCATTGGTTCTACCGATATTCTATTTGCGATGGATTCCATCCCGGCCATCTTTGGGCTTACCCGTGACCCGTTCATTGTATTCACCGCCAATTTATTTGCCCTGATGGGATTGCGGCAATTGTTCTTCTTGCTGGGCGGTTTACTAGAGAAATTGAAGTACCTACCCATTGCGTTATCGGTAATACTCGGATTTATCGGGATAAAGCTGATACTAGAGGCATTAGCGGAAAATACTGTGCCTTTTATTAATGGTGGGCACCACGTGGAAGCTATCCCGCACATTCCCACTTGGGTTTCACTTGCCGTCATCGCTGTTTCTATTGCCGTGGCCGCTGGCGCCAGCCTGGCTCGAACCCGGCTAACGGCAGCCAAAAGTCAAAATTAGTGCCGTAGTATTGCTGGTAAGTAGGCAACAGTTCCATAACCGATTATGGCATTGGTAATATCTTGCTATGAAAATGCGAAAAGCTTTGACTGGCCTGGTTGGCATTTTAGCAGTTTCGCTATTTAATACTGGCTGTGCGGCACCATCGTCCATCCAAAATAATAATAATTCACAACTGACTGGGCCAGGCCCGCTAGATGCTTATTACCAAAGAATATTTGCTTCACCTTGGGGTTCATTATCGGAAGCCGAAACCCAAGAAGAAGCGCAGGCGATTTGGGATGAAGGAAGCCGCCGGGAACAAGAAGATATTGCGCGCTGCATGGCGGAGCAGGGTTTTAACTATATTCCAATTCCGGTTAGTGCAACGGTGCAATTAGTTCCGGAAACTCTAGTTGTGCCGCCAGATAGCCGCGAATTTGCGGAAGCTTACGGTTTTGGGGTGAGCCAAGAACCGCAGCCACGCTTTAGCGTAATAATGAGCAACTTGCCGGGTATTGGCGGCGGCATCGGGCTGGGCCCGAATCAAGCGGCGGTTGACGCCATGTCAGAACCGGAACGGCGGGCCTGGGATACGGCACTGCGCGGCGCTTGGGTATTGGGCGAGATTCCGTTAGCTGAAGTGGATTGGACTGACCCGAGTTTGTTGGGTTGCCGGGGCCAGGCTTGGGCCATGAATGGTCACAATTTGGATCCGTTTGGTGGTGAAGTAGGCGCGCTGCGCGAAGAAATCCATCGCTTACGGGCGCAACTCGCACTTGACCCAAGGGTTTTGGATGCCAATGCTGCCTGGTTCAGTTGTATGGTGGCCCACGGGTACGCCGAACACGTTTCCCCGGCTGAAATGCGCGCCGCCGTTGCTGATGAATGGGCGCAGATGATGGGCTGGTACCCACATGAAAACCCTCAGGGTTTCACTTGGGAGCAGCAGATGGCGTTTAAAGAGCGTGAAGTGACCTTGGCGCTGGCTAGTTGGGATTGCGCGGAGCAAGCGAACCTGCCCACCATCGAACGGCAAGTTGACCTGGAACTGCAACAACATTTTGTGGACACGCATCGCGGTGAGTTAGAACGTTGGGCGCAAATTATGGAAGAACGCCGCGCCGAGCAGGCTGCGGGCGCTGAATAAACATTTAGGTGTTGCAACATCGGGCAAAGTTATGCGCCTAGTGAACGCTAAAGCACCCTTGGCCGTGGGTTTGAACTAATTTGGCCGCTTGGGTTTAGGGTTTCGCGTAAGCGCGTACGATGCTGGGCTGTGAGTAATGCTCTGGTGGTTAGCGGGGCGCGGGAGCACAATCTCAAAAACATTAGCCTTGAGTTGCCGCGCGATAAGTTTATTGTGTTTACTGGGCTTTCTGGTTCCGGCAAAAGCTCGCTCGCTTTCGACACTATTTTTGCCGAAGGTCAGCGGCGTTATGTGGAATCTTTGAGTGCTTATGCCCGCCAATTCTTAGGCCAGATGGATAAGCCCGATGTTGATTTTATTGAGGGGTTAAGCCCGGCAGTTTCGATTGACCAGAAGTCAACAAACCGTAACCCGCGCTCTACCGTAGGCACCATTACCGAAGTTTATGATTATTTGCGCTTGCTATTTGCGCGCGCCGGTATTCCGCACTGCCCGGAATGTGGTGAGCCAATTCAGGCCCAAACTCCGCAACACATGGTTGACCAATTATTGGAGTTGCCAGAGGGTACGCGTTATCAAGTTTTGGCACCAGTGGTCCGTGGGCGTAAAGGCGAATACGCAGATTTATTTACTGAACTGCAAGCTCAAGGGTTTTCTCGCGCACGGGTAGATGGTGAGGTAATTCAATTATCCGAACCGCCCACTTTGGCTAAGCAACTTAAGCACGATATTGAAGTGGTTATTGACCGCCTAGTGGCCAAAGATGGCGTGCAACGCCGCTTAACTGATTCGGTGGAAACGGCCTTGCGCTTATCTGATGGCCTGATGATGGTCGAATTTGTTGATGCCGACATTGACGATGTGGACCGGATTCGCAAATTCAGTGAAAAACGTAGTTGCCCTAATGATCACGTTTTATCCTTGGATGAGATTGAACCCCGCACGTTTTCATTTAACGCGCCTTATGGGGCTTGTCCGGAATGTCACGGTTTGGGCAACCGTTTAGAAGTTGACCCTGATTTAGTGGTGCCTAATGAAGAATTGTCATTAAGCGAGGGTGCGATTGCGCCTTGGGCCGCTACCGCTACCTCATCGGAATATTACGACCGGGTGCTAACTGCTTTATCCCATGAAATGAATTTCGATATGGATACCCCGTGGCGCGCGTTACCGGCCAAGGTTAAAGATGCCATTTTGAGTGGGCGCAATCACAAAGTTCAGGTGAAATACCGCAACCGCTGGGGCCGCGAACGCCAATACCACACCGGTTTTGAAGGCGTAATTTCGATGTTGAACCGCCGCCACTCGGAAACTGACTCGGATTATGCCAAAGAAAAGTATGAAGCGTATATGGGGGAAGTTCCTTGCGCAGAATGTGGGGGAGCGCGCTTAAAGCCAGAAGTATTAGCCGTAACTGTGGGCGGCAAATCCATTTATGACATTACCAAAATGTCAATTGACCGGGCTGCGCATTTTTTGGGTAAATTGCAGTTAAGCAAGCGCGATGCCCAAATCGCGGCTGAGGTATTAAAAGAAATCAATTCCCGTTTAGGGTTTTTGCTAGATGTCGGTTTAGATTACTTAAGTTTAGAACGCGCTGCTGGCACGTTATCGGGTGGTGAGGCGCAACGGATTCGCTTGGCTACTCAAATTGGTTCTGGCTTAGTAGGCGTACTTTATGTGTTGGATGAGCCTTCTATCGGTTTACACCAACGCGATAACAATCGATTACTAGGTACCCTGACTCGGTTACGGGATTTGGGCAATACCCTAATTGTGGTGGAGCACGATGAAGATACGATCCGCTCGGCTGACTGGGTAGTGGATATTGGCCCTGGTGCGGGTGAACACGGCGGCGAAGTAGTTTGGAGTGGCGACTATAAGGGCTTGCTTAAAGAACCTAAATCTATAACGGGCGCATATATGTCTGGTAAGCGCAAAATTGCGGTACCGGAAATCCGCCGCCCAATAAACAAAAAGCGCGTAGTTACCGTAGTTGGGGCAAAAGAGCATAACCTTAAAGATGTAAAAGTTAGTTTCCCGGTTGGGTTATTCACTGCCGTTACGGGTGTTAGCGGTTCGGGTAAATCTACTTTGGTTAATTCTATTCTTTACACCGTGATGGCTAATCAACTTAATGGGGCGCGCCAAGTTCCGGGCCGCCATCAAAAAGTTACTGGTTTAGAAGAACTCGATAAAGTGGTTCACGTAGACCAAGGCCCTATCGGGCGCACGCCGCGTTCTAACCCGGCAACTTATACTGGCCTTTGGGATAACGTGCGCAAACTCTTTGCCGAAACTGAAGAAGCTAAGGTGCGCGGTTATGGGCCGGGTCGCTTTAGTTTCAATGTTAAGGGTGGCCGTTGCGATGCTTGCAGCGGTGACGGCACCATTAAAATCGAGATGAACTTTTTGCCCGATGTTTATGTGCCGTGCGAAGTCTGCCACGGTTCGCGTTACAACCGGGAAACTTTGGAAGTACATTTCAAAGGTAAAACTGTTGCGGACGTTTTAGATATGCCAATTGAAGAGGCCGCCGAATTTTTTAAAGCAGTTCCGGCAATTTCGCGGCACCTTACTACTCTAGTAGAAGTTGGTTTAGGCTATGTGCGTTTGGGGCAACCCGCGCCCACTTTATCTGGCGGCGAAGCGCAGCGAGTTAAATTGGCGGCGGAATTAAAGAAGCGCGCCACTGGCCGCACGGTTTATGTATTGGATGAGCCAACTACGGGTTTGCATTTTGAAGATACCCGCAAATTGTTAATGGTATTGCAAAGTTTAGTAGATAAAGGCAATACCGTTATCGTCATTGAACATAACTTGGATGTAATTAAGAGTGCTGACTGGGTAATTGATTTAGGCCCCGAGGGCGGTTCCGGCGGCGGCACTATTGTTGCCGAGGGTACCCCAGAAGAGGTGGCCAAAAACCCCGAATCACACACCGGCAAGTTCCTGGCTCACGCCCTCGCTGCCTAGGTTCCCGGCGGTTGAGCTTGTCGAACCCAAAGGGAAAGTCGGAATCCGCCCCTGTCATCCTGCGCAAGGACCCTGCGCTTGACGCAGGGGACGCAGACGCAGGATCTCAAAAGCTACTGCGACCCGTTCCAGGTGCAATTTTGAGTGCTGGTATTGCGGGGCTGGCCTGGGCAATCGGTGGTGTTATTCCAGTTCTGGGTGCGCCTTTGTCGGCGATTTTGATTGGTATGGCACTTTCGCTGGTAATTGCCGATAAACCGATTCTGAAACCCGGAATTGATTTTACTTCTAAGAAATTATTGCAAACGGCAATTGTGCTATTGGGTTTTGGCCTCAATTTGGCGCTAATCCTTGAAATCGGCCGCGAATCGTTACTCGCCATCGTTGGTGCAATTACGGCTGGGCTACTGATGGCGTTTTTGATGCAAAAAGCACTAAAACTACCAGGGCGCATTTCAACTTTGATCGGTGTTGGTTCTGCAATTTGTGGCGGCAGTGCCATTGCGGCCACCGCCCCAGTTATTTCAGCCGACGATGATGAAGTAGCATCCGCCATTTCCATAGTGGTGTTTTTCAACGTTATTGCGCTGTTCATTTTCCCCATCATCGGGCAGATGCTAAATATGACTGCTGACCAATTTGGCATCTTTGCCGGTGCTGCCATTAACGACACCAGTTCAGTTACTGCAGCGGCTGCAATTTGGGATAATGCCAATCAGCTAGTCACCACCACCCTAGAAACCGCAGTTACCGTTAAGTTAATCAGAACCCTAGCAATTATTCCGATAACGCTATCCCTCGCCTACTACACCGCTAAAACCAACGCGAATACCAGCAATAAATTCAATGCCAAAAAAGCTTTTCCGCAATTTATCCTGTGGTTCATTGTGGCGTCACTTGTCGCCACTTTTATCCCCGTCCCGCCCGCAATCACCAACATGCTCCGCATCGCCAGCCGTTTCCTCATCGTGATGGCGATGGCCGCCATCGGCCTAAAAACCAATCCCGTCAAACTCGTCAAAAACTCCGCCAAACCCTTAGCTATGGGCCTAACCTGCTCCCTAGCGATCATCGCAATCACGCTCGCAATGCTCACAATATAACACCTGCTCGATGGGCGTTTATGAGGCGTCTCGCTTTATAAGTTGCGAATCGCGGGGGGGGGTAACCTTATTACAGGTTATCAACAAAGGAGTGTGATAATTGTGAATAATTGCAAGTATTTGCGAACGATTTGCGCGCTGAGTATAGCGTTTTTTGGTTCCATTGCAAATGCCAACGCTGCTAGTGCAGTAGCCACTACTGCAGAAACATCAACTGTGTTTACTGCGGCAAAGGTGATGTATACAAATGCAAATGCTAAGGTGCGAAGTAAACCGTCAACATCTGCAAAGGTAGTTAAAACTCTTCCCAAAGGTACCAAGGTTATCGTAACCGCAGTTCAAAATGGTTGGAGCAAAGTTTCAGGTGGTTGGATTCGGAACGATCTGTTAACAAGTACTAAGCCTAATGGCGCAAGTAGCGAATCTGTTGATGTTTCAAAGCTAAAAGGTGAAGTTTCTCAGCATCATTCATGTATTAGTTCTAATAAGGGCCAAATCTGGTACAGCGATAACTTTGGCCATGAAGTAGCAGGAGAAATAATTTCTCCGGATAGTTACTGCAACTAATCACTCCATCTTTTGGTTTCAAATAGATAGGTTTTTACTATGAAACGGAATAATCGTATTTTGAGCGTATTCGTAGTCCTAACTTCGTTAGGTATTGCCGCACCGGCCCAAGCATCCGCAGTTATGCCAACGGCAGCAGGTGTTAAATGCAGTCAGGCAAAAGGCGTGACGGCGTATGGAGGCTATATGACATTCAGCGCAGTCAATTTACGTGCAAAGCCCTCTACCACAAGCAAAGTGCTGGCTAAGGTTCCTGCGGGTGTCTGTTGGCCACCATACCCCACAATTCAAAATGTGGCTGGGAACGATTGGGCAAAAGTTACCTACAAAGGTAAAGGGATATCCATGTAAATATACTTGGTTAAGCAGAAGCTAAAACCTTCAGTCAAACATCCGTTTCATTTCATCAAACTTAAATGTCCGATTTGTCCTTATTCTTATTGGGTGGACAGAATACCGATTAACCCAATTCGGTATCCCAAAGACATTGCAGAAATGAGAGCATGGTTTCCAACGGACCAATCATGTTTAGAATACCTGGAATGGATGCGATGGGGCAATGGATTTATCTGCCCGTGGTGCCACGGCACCGAATACTGGGTTATTGCCGATGGCCGCAGAAAATGTCAAGATTGCGATAGAACAATATCAGTTACCTCAAATACAATTTTTGAGCGCACCAGAGTTCCACTAACTGTTTGGTTTGAAGCGGCTTGGTTATTTATTGCCAGCAAGAATGGGGTGTCAGCCACTACCCTGCATAATCTATTGCCAATTAACACCTATCAAACAGCATGGACGATGCTGTCAAAGTTCCGATACGCAATATCATCAACCCCAAAGCGTAAATTGGAAGGGGTGGTTGAGGTTGATGAATGGATGCAAGGTGGTGTAAGGAAAGGCGTTAAAGGTCGCGGTGTTGGGAAAAACATTGTTCTAGCAGCAGTAGAAAAGAGGCCAGGAGGCCGAGTCAGATTTGCAGTAGCACCAAATACTAAAACATCCACTTTAGGCAAGTTCATCAAAGATAACGTCGTGCCAGGCTCAAAGGTGATTACTGATGCGTGGGTTGCTTACCCAAAAGCAACCGGAGGATATACTCATGTGGCACACAATGAGGCTCGCTCCGAATTAGAAGCACATGAATTACTGCCAGCGGTGCATCGTGTATTCTCACTGGCAGATAGACTACTGCTCGGAACCTACCAAGGCAGTATCAGAAAAGAGCATCTTCAAGAATACTTAGACGAGTTTGCCTTCCGATATAATCGCCGCAATTCTAATGACCGAGGTTTATTGTTTTATCGACTGATGGAACATGCTATCAAATCTGATACAGTCACTTATCCAGAATTAGTCAAAATTGGTGGCAAGAAAACAGTGAAACCAACACCGCCACCGAAGCATAGGAGTAAGCCTGGTTCGCTTGATGTTGATGCAATTATTAGACCGTGGCTAGATTAGGAAATCTGTCAACTAATATTCCCAGCTCAGTTCGTCCATATGTACTTATTACTTCTTGAATTAAGCTATTGTCAAGGGGGATACCTTCTTCAGAGGATGCATCTAAGAGTTGCGCTGCTGCCAGTCCATACTCACCAGCGTTGGAATAACGCTCAAAGTAATCAATATAAGGAGAGGGGATTGCATCTGCTCCACCTGCCGACGCAAGAAGGTCTTCATTGAGCTTTGCGCTACCACACGTCATAAGACTATATTACCATATAGTTGGAAAATTGCACTTCTGAGATTAAGGTTCTTCTGTTGGATAGCTAGTGATAACCAAAAATTCGCCATCTTCGTTGGCTTTGAACATACCAACTTCGACTAGCTCACCATCAACTTCTAATATTCTGTTTTTATGGTTAGATGTATCTTCAATAGGTTTCCCAGTTTTCTTACTTAAAGGCAATCTACCACGAGTTACTGTTTGCTCAATGCCCTTAGCAATATTGAACCCTTTGCTAAAATAAGTATTCTTGTCTTTGGTTTTCTTGGGAATCTTTGCTTCATGGGAGTGGTTAACTAAAATATGGCGCCAGTTTGCAAGCCTAACTGGCCCAGCTACTTCAAGAAACTCCTTTGATGGGTGTGCTAATTCGTTAGGCACAGCTTGAAACTCTGGTAATTTCTTTACTTCTTTTGGCGCCCAACAGAAACATTCACATTTGTTGCAAGGTGAACCCTCAGAGTTAAGCGCTCTGCACCCGCAATTTTCATCACAGTAGCCTCTGACTTTATCGCAGGTGCCCGTACATGCTGGATGATTGCTGTCATAGGTTGAGCAGTTACAATGGCCTTTTGCGCACTCGCAACTACACCCACAACCTGGTTTACATTTGCAGTAACCTTTGATGCAATCACAGGTTGGACAGTCGCAGTTTTTGCAGTCACATTTCAGATTATCCTTCTTACCGACAATCGTATTTATGACCTTAATATCCCCACCAGCAATTCGGTTTGCTTTCCGTATGTCATCTTTACGACCTCTTCTAATTGAGTTAGTAACTCCATCGGAGGTCATAGATGTTTCAGAGTTTTCATTTGTAACCGAAGAAGTCAGTATTAGTAGCTGATTTGCACCATCAATGAATTCAAATTCATCACTATCGCATTCAAAGCAAATTTTTGCTTCATACTCATCTGGTGATTCACCTTGATAAATTTCGGTTTCGCAATGAATACAGTACGCTTCAGCAACTAAGCTAGAGTCTAGGCTATAATTTGCGCTAGCACCCGGTTTATTGGAATATCTGCCTTTATTGCCGTGATGCTTCCCCTCTCTATCTATCGTGACCATAGTAATCTCCTTAACGGTTATGACTGCTATTTGTCCGGGCTAATCAGAGGTGGTTCGGCTATGTGCTAGACGTGTACCGAAAAGTAACCCCTATCCTCGCGTTAGAGTGGCGCTGCCGCCGTTGTTCATCCAGCGGGCACCAAACATAAAAGAGGTAGCCCCAGCGGGTGGAACGTGGTTTCCACCTGCCCCAATGATTGAGTTAATGAAGAAAGGGTTTCCGATACTGGAAGCAGGGCCATCGTGGATTGTAACTGAAATTACGTTTCCGTTGGAATCTAACCAGTGAACCCGACTATGACCCCTATTCTGGACAACCACATTTGGATTTCCTACAATTCCCGTCTGGTTCCAAATAAATCTATCTCCTTGATTAAACGGAATAGGCTGCGTTACTGACATAAACTCATTCTGATTGGTTCCAAATGCAATCTCAGTCCAATGTCTACCGATTTGCTGATTGTTCTCATGCAAATCTCTTTGCACCGGATTAGATAAAGCCCAGTAATCAACCTGTGCTGCATTAACAGGGGTAATATCACGAATAACTACGTTATCCATGAAAACTCTAGTACCTAATACTTGTACTCCATCTAAAATTACTGTTCCTGCGCGAGCCGTTGTGGGTATCGTTGCAGTTACTTCGATTAGGTGAGTTCCGGGCTGGATATATCCGTTTACTACTGGCGGTCTAGTTCCAGCTCGTCTCCAATTATCAATAATAGAGGTATCTTGGCCGTTATCCGCCCAGATACTAATTGCGGCAAACCTTTCAATGCCATCGTTCCTTTGTCCTTGCACCGGAATAGGTTCAGCAACGTGAAGCAATGCAGAGGCATGATATGTTCGACCAGGAACTAAGAATCTTGCGTTCGCAATAGCGCTTCCACCTATTGTCGGTCTAACAAAGTTATTCCCACCATTAGCCTGGAATAAAAGACTATTGTTGCCAGATGCCGACCATTCCTGAGTAATAGAATGTCCGTTTTGAGGAGTCGTAACCCATCCATCTTCAAATGAGCTTTGCCAGATGATATTGTCACCAGTTGGGGGCCATTCAATCGCTGGTACAGGTGCAGACTCATAAATGCCACGGGTAATTGTTAGGGATTCAACACCATTACGTTCTACCCATCTTGCACCAACGGCAAAGTAAGTAGCTCCTGCTGGCGGTGGATTATTAGTTCCAGTACCAAAACTAAATGTAACATTTATTGGACTGGCAGCACCTCCAGCTAATCCGGCGGCGCTAATATTATTTTGTCCAACGAAATTGTGGTTAGCATCAAACCAGTAAACGCCCACTCTTGAACCATTTAGACCACCATGACCAGCTACCGAAACTCCGGTTTGCCTCAGGGTAAAAACATCTCCCTCTCTAAATGGCACTAATCTACCGCTAGCCATCCATCCGATATCAGAAGAACCAGTTCTTGGAACTTGACTAAAGTTCCTACCAATAAAGCCATTGGGATTGTTTATGACATCAATATTGCCGGGAATGGGTTGTGACCATAACCAGTAATCTTCAATTTCTTCTGTCTCAACCCCACCTACGGGCGCGACGGGAAACATTGAAGTTACCACACCATTAGGGAAATTTCCGGGTTGTAGATTAGTCCATAATCCTTCTCCGCCACTTCCTTGCACCATAACAAAGTCAAGAATGTGTTCGCCACTTAATGTAACTGTTCTTGGGCGGTTAACCCAGCAGCAATCACCAATAACGCCAACGGGTCTACCATCAAGGAATATTTGGAACATGTCATCAACGCCAACATTAAATGTAATATCGCCCTGCCCCGTAATTACTGTTCTTAGTACCGCTACATAATCTCTACCTAATCCCCAGTTGTTCGCGGCAGTTCCTGATTGTTGCCATGATGTTCGATAAGGATTGAATATATCTCTAGCGTTGTAAGGTTGGTTTAGTAGTTCTCTAACATTTTGGAAATCAGATAACCAAGCCCTAATAGCAGGTCCATTTGTGCTAGTGGTTCCTGGGTGAGTGAAATTTAGAGTATCGAATATGCCACCTTGGAAAATGAATCTTGTCCATAATCCAGGTTCAGTTGAAACTGGGATAGTTCCGAAACCACCCATCCATTCATTCCACTCATCAAGGGTTGCAGTACGGCCAGTAACATCGCTAGAAGCAAATCCACGAGTTCCATTGCTATCTACTGGGGTAACTCTGATGGTTACGGCTCTGTCTGGCCCACCTGGGTCTATTTGTGCCCATCTGGAATTGCCTGTTCCTCTGGCCTCACATTGACGCCAATCGCCTTGATGGTTAATCCGATATTGACAGATGTAACTTGCAGCACCATCAACATGAACCCAATCAAAACGAACATTATTTAGGTTCCAAGGTTCTTGTGGAATTGGTCGCCATTGCTCCCTTTCAGCAAGGTTAGGTGAACCACCAGCAACATTATTACCGCCACCAGTACCACCACCTACGAAAGTTCCAGCATCACCAGTAGCACATAAAGTTGGTTGCTGAATTAGTGATTCGCTTGGGATAAACTCTCTGTTTTCATTAGCATAACTATTCTCAAAAGCGATATGTCGTGCATTTTCAACCAATGGTGTTTGAGGATTATCTGCTCCTAGTAATTCTTGTAAACCATCTTGCTCAACCATTTCAGTTAAACCAGTCCAAGAACTGAATACAAAAAAGTTCTCTGGTGCGGAAGTATGTTGTGTGACAATCACATAATCTAAAGTGGTTGCGGCGCAGGCGTGCCCTCCGGGATAGAAGCCCCAGACTGCCACACCATCACTTGTTCTACCACCTGATTGTGTTACGTGTTCCCATCGTTCTGGTGCTGAGCGATGACTAGCGCGGTGAGATTCGATGGCGGTTATGGTGGTACGGATATCTGCTCTGGCTGCTGCTTCCCATGCTCTACGACGTTGATGATTAAAAGCTAGAACGGCAACACCAGATAGAACACCAATAATAATGATGGCTACTATTAGTTCTGTTAGGGTCAAACCTTTATTATTAAGGTTTTTCTTCAATCTATTCATCGCGCGTCCTCTGGGTAATAAGAGGAGATATGAACTGATTGAATACCCCCCCCATTGGTTCTATGTGTTTTATCCGGCTTCTAAGTGCCAACTAGAACCATGCGCCGAAAGAGGCATTGGGATTTAGGGTTTGAGCAAGTCAGGTATATTTACATGGATATCCCTTCAAAGGTAAAACCGGATGGATTCGCGTCGGCCAAAGCTTCGGCTGGTGGGACGCGAGCTAGACCGGAAGGTAAACCGCACTCCTGTAAGCTTCTAGTTAAGCGACGGGGGTGCGGTTCTGGTCGTCTGTAACTGGGTCGTATGCAGCTAAGCCCAGTTGCTGGGCAGCCTGCGCCATCTGCGCATCGTGGGTAACTACGGTAACGGGGCCAAAGTCACTGAGCCGTAATGCGGAAGCCAAATGGAGTGCATCTAGAGTTTTAACAATAGGCTTGATTGCAGCCGCCTCAGATGCTAAATCATTATCCAAATCTAGTAAAATTATACCTCTGATGAATCTGGTCACGTCTTCCAGGTCATCCCCTAACCGCAAATAGGTTCTAACCATTTCAGTTCTAAGCAGCTGCGACGAAAAATATATTGCACCTTTTTTGAAGTCATTATTAATCCATTTGACCGCCGCAGGTGAATGGCCCGATGTGTAGTGAATGGCCACAGATGAGTCAAGGTATCGTATTAGCATCGTTAGAATCCCCGATCCCCATTGACTTCATCCAGCAGATCGTTCAAATTGGCATATTCGGACGGGAGTATTACCGGCGCTTTACTTTCGAAATGGGCGAAATCGATTGTTCCGGTGGGGCGCTTTGCCATTCCTGAAGCAAAGATCGCTTCGATAGGGTCGGCGGGGAGAGAACGCGGCGGCACTAACTCGGCGCAGGGTAGCCCGCGCCGAGTCACCTGGACGGTCTCACCTCGATCGACGTAAGCGATTGCTCGAGATGAGTTTTGGTTGAACTCGGTTAGCGTCATCTTCTTCATGTCAGTATTCTAGGATAATAACCTAGAAGTTGCAACGTTCCCGTGGCGAATCAACAACGGTGGGGATGACGTTTTATGCTAGGAGTGTGGTAGACCCGGCTACGTATAGGCCGGCTCCGGGGGATATCCCGACGGAGCCGGGGGTTTACCGTTTCAAAGATGAATACGGGCGGGTTATTTATGTGGGCAAAGCCAAAAACCTGCGTAACCGGCTCAGCAATTATTTTCAGGATTTGAGCGCGCTGCATCCGCGCACGCAGCAAATGGTTACCACGGCAGCGGCGGTGGAATGGACCGTAGTTCCCACGGAAGTGGCCGCGTTAACTTTAGAGTTCACGTGGATTAAGGAATTTGACCCGCGGTTTAACGTTAAATATCGCGATGATAAAAGTTATCCATTTTTAGCTGTGACGATGGGGGAGAAGTTCCCGCGCGCCCAAGTAATGCGTGGCGCCAAGCGCCCAGGGACTAGGTATTTTGGCCCTTATGGTCACGCTTGGGCAATTAGGGAAACTCTTGATTTATTGCTCAGAGTTTTTCCAATTAGAACTTGCAGTGCCGGAGTATTTGAACGCGCTAAGCGCAGTGGGCGCCCGTGCTTGCTTGGTTATATTGATAAATGTAGCGCACCGTGCGTGGGGCGGATTAGCGAGCAAGAACATAAGCAAATTGCCGAAGACTTTTGTGCCTTTATGAGTGGCGATACCACGCGCTTTGTGAAGCGTTTTGAAAAAGAGATGAAAGCTGCCGCATCGGAACAAAATTATGAATTAGCCGCGAAACTTAGAGACGACATCGGGGCGTTAAGTAAAGCCCTGGAAAAGAATGCGGTGGTTTTAGGCGATGCTACTGATGCTGACATATTCGCCATCGTCGGTGATGATTTAGAAGCTGCCGTTCAAGTATTCCATGTGAGGGGCGGGCGCATTAGGGGCCAACGTGGTTGGGTAGTGGAAAAGAATGAGCAAATTACCGATGCCGAATTAGTGGAACAACTACTTGGCCAGCTTTACAGTGATGACCCGACTGCTACGCCTAAAGAAGTATTAGTGCCCACCCTGCCAGAAAATCCCAAGCAAATCCAAGAATGGTTAAGCACGTTAAGGGGTTCCAAAGTAGATTTAAGAATCCCGCAGCGCGGAGATAAAAAAGAACTTGCAGCCACGGTACAAAGAAATGCTGAACATGCCTTAACGCTGCATAGAACAAAACGCGCTGGCGATTTAACTACCCGGGCAGCGGCGCTAAAAGAAATCCAATTAGCCCTAGATTTAGACCAAGCGCCCTTGCGAATTGAATGTTATGACGTGAGCCACACGCAAGGCACTTATCAAAGCGCCTCCATGGTGGTATTTGAAGATGGCCTGCCGCGCAAATCCGAATACCGCATGTTTAACATTAGAGGCCCAGAAGGTAACGGCGCCGCCGATGATACCGCCGCGATGTATGAAGTGATAAGTAGAAGGTTTGCGCGGTATTTGAAAGACCGTGATGGCGTAGCGGATTTGGAATTGGCCACGGGGGAAATAACGTACGATTTTCAAACGGGAGGACTAGATTCTGCGACTTACGCGCAGAATGACGGTATAACTTACTCGCAGAATGACGGAATTATTGGCGATGACGATGCGGCATCATCGTCGGGCAAAACCGAAGATGGGAAACCAAAGCGATTTGCATACCCGCCCAACCTCGTCATCGTCGATGGTGGCCAGCCCCAGGTAAATGCCGCACAACGCGCCCTAAACAATTTAGGGATTACGGACGTAAAACTGGCCGGGTTGGCCAAACGGTTAGAAGAACTGTGGCTGCCCGATGAGGAATACCCCGTCATTTTGCCCCGAACTTCCGAGGGTTTGTACCTAATGCAACGCGTGCGGGACGAGGCCCACCGCTTTGCCATCACCGCACACCGCAAACGCCGTAGCAAAGGCATGACCACCTCTGCCCTGGACAATATTCCCGGCTTAGGTCCGGTACGGGCCAAAGAATTGCTGCGGCATTTCGGTAGCCTCAAAAAACTTAAATTGGCGACCCCCGAAGAAATTCAAACCGTGCGCGGCATGGGCGAGGCCACCGCCACCGCTGTTTACGGCGCGTTGCATCCGGGTGAAAATGCCCGTAGTTTCAAGACGCCAACGGGTGGCACCGAGGCCGAGGGGAGTGCCACCAGCTAAGCTGGGAGTATGCCCGATGCCGAAGCCACGCCCACCAGCGCAGCTATGCCCGATGGGGCAGCTATTTCCGACGGGGTAACCGCGCCCGTTAATGTAACTGTGCCCGATGGTGCAACCGTGCCCGATGATGCTGCCGCCTCGCAGCCGGAACTGCGCGAACCCAACCCGGATACCGCCGCCATTCAAGCGGTAGCGAAGCAAGCCACGGGTCCCAAGGTGCTAATCATCACGGGTATGAGCGGGGCCGGGCGCAGCCAAGCAGCATCTGTGCTAGAAGACATGGGCTGGTTTGTGGTGGATAACCTGCCGCCCGCCATGATTGACCCGCTGGTCACGTTAACGGCCAAGAGCGGCAGCCAAGTTGACCGCATCGCCTTTGTGGTGGATGTGCGCGGCGGCCAGTATTTCAGCCAGTTGGCCGGGTCGCTGGACCACATGAAAAGCAGCGGCATCCCGTATTTGGTGCTGTTTTTAGACGCTAGCAATGAAATATTAGTGCGGCGTTATGAGCAAGTAAGGCGCCCCCATCCACTGCAAGGCGATGGCGGCATCCTGGATGGCATCACCGAAGAGCGCACCGTATTAGCAAGCACCGCGCACCGGGCCGATGTGGTTATTGATACCTCAAATATGAGTTTAAATGAATTAGCTCGCCAAATCAGATCTGCGATTGGGGTAGAAGCGCCACCAGATAAACTCCGAATCAATGTAGTAGCATTTGGTTTCAAATACGGACTCCCCATGGATGCCGATAATGTGGCCGATATGCGTTTTATTGCTAACCCGTATTGGGTAGAAGAATTACGCCCCTTGACCGGCCATGATGCCCCAGTCAAAGAATATGTATTTGCGCAACCTGGCGCGATGGAATTTGCTGAGAAATACGTGGCTGCACTAGAGCCTATTCTCAAAGGCTACGTTAGGGAAGAAAAGCGGTTTACCACCATTGCTATCGGGTGTACCGGCGGAAAACACCGCAGTGTAGCGATGGCAAACGAAATAGCGCGGCGGTTGCGAGAAAAAGGTCATTCAGTAAGTGTAATGACGCGAGATTTAGGGAAGGAATAACAACGATTATGTTATTTGACCCTAAACCTTCCGTGGTGGCGCTGGGCGGCGGCCACGGACTCTCGGCAGCGCTAAGGGCGCTGCGGCATGTTTCGGATCAGCTCACCGCCATTGTGACGGTAGCTGATGATGGCGGCAGCTCTGGCAAGTTACGCAAACAACTAAATTGCCTACCCCCTGGTGATTTGCGAATGGCCCTGGCGGCACTTTGCGGGGATGATGACTGGGGCCGCACTTGGAGCGGCGCCCTGCAAACCCGGTTCCACGCCAAAGGCGACCTAGACGGCCATGCCGTGGGCAACCTGCTAATCGCCGGGCTTTGGGAAATGTTCGATGACCCGGTGGCTGGCCTAGATTGGGTGGGCCGCCTACTGGGCGCGCGGGGGCGCGTGCTGCCGATGACTACCGTGCCGCTGACGATCGGGGCAGATATCACAGACAAAAATGGCGAACCGGGGGAGTTGGTAGGTCAATCGGCGCTAGCTAAAACCGAAACCCGCATTGACCACCTGTGGCTGGAACCGGCCAACCCGCCCGCGTGTACCGAGGCGTTGGCTGCGATTCACCAGGCAGATTGGATTGTGCTGGGCCCGGGCAGTTGGTACACGTCCGTCATCGTGCACCTACTAGTGCCCGAAATCGCTGAAGCGCTAATTGAAACCGCCGCGCACCGCATCCTGACTCTCAATTTAAGTACCGAATCGGAAACTGATGGGCTAGATGCCGTAGCGCATTTGAAAGCGATCCATGAGCATGCGCCGGGCTTGCGCATTGATGTGGTTTTGGCTGACCCATCCACCATCGAAGATTTGCCTGCCCTGCAAAACGCGGCGGGTAAGTTGGGCGCCGAGTTGGTGGTGCGCCCAGTCGCGGAAAGTGATGGCAGCGGCACCCATGATCCGCTGCGCCTGGCCACGGCTTATCAAGACATTTTCGATGGCGCCGAAACTAGTTGGAAAGAACTCGCTACTCCAGAAGCATCCGTCGGTTGAGCCTGTCGAAACCATCGGGATGCTGTAACGCCCAGTAGAGGCAGAACGCAGAATCTAGCGAGACGATTGGCGCCAACGGTGCGACACGCCGCGTAAAATTGTCGGCGCGCCGTGGCACGATGGCGAAATGGCTCTCACAGCTCAAGTCAAAGACGAACTCGCGCAGTTGCAGGTGACAAAAACCAGCTGCCGCAAAGCCGAGGTTGCCTCCATGCTGCGCTTTTCCGGCGGGTTACACATCATCTCCAAACGCGTGGTGATTGAGGCCGAACTGGATAATGAGACCGCCGCAGCGCGGCTACGCGAAGCCATAACTGAACTGTATGGCCACCATAGCGACCTGATTGTGGTGGCGGCGGGCGGTATCCGCAAACACAACCGCTACGTGGTGCGCGTGGTGAAAGATGGCGAATCGCTGGCCCGGCAAACGGGCTTATTGGACCATCGTGGCCGCCCCGTGCGTGGTCTCTCGCCGGAGGTGGTTTCGGCTGGTTTGGCTGAGGCCGAGGCCGTGTGGCGTGGGGCTTTTCTGGCGCATGGCTCTTTAACGGAACCGGGGCGTTCGATGTCGCTCGAGGTCACTTGCCCAGGTTCGGAGTCAGCGTTGGCCCTGGTGGGCTCGGCGCGGCGCCTGGGCGTTACGGCAAAATCGCGGGAAGTGCGCGGCGTGGACCGGGTGGTGATCCGCGATGGCGAAGCCATATCTTTAATGCTAAAAAAGATGGGCGCTAAAGAAACCTTGGCCACTTGGGAAGAGCGCCGGGCGCGCCGCGAAGTGCGCGGCACCGCTAACCGCTTGGCTAATTTCGATGATGCCAACCTGCGCCGTTCGGCCCGCGCGGCCGTGGCTGCTGGCGCTCGCGTGCAACGGGCCTTTGAGATTTTGGGCGATGAGGTGCCGGAACACCTGCGCCAAGCTGGTGAATTACGGTTGGCTCACCGCCAAGCTTCCCTAGAAGAACTGGGCCAGCTTTCTGACCCGCCGCTATCCAAAGATGCCGTGGCGGGTCGGATTCGCCGGTTGCTTTCGATGGCGGACAAACGCGCTGCCGAGCTAGGCATACCCGACACCGAAGCCGATTTATCACCCGATTTGTTGGATTTATAGCGATACTCGCGCCATAGATGATGCGTTTGTCCGTGGTCTGTGATTAGGATTACACGTCGGTTTCATGGCGCCGTCATCGGCCGCTGTACTAGATAAGAGCACCTCAAAAGGGTGCGCCAACAAGACCCTATAGGAGGGCCCAATATGACCGCTAAGGTCGCAATTAACGGCTTCGGCCGCATTGGTCGTAACGTTTTCCGTGCCATCATGGAAAAGAACGCTGACCTGGATGTAGTCGGCATCAATGACTTGACCGACCCCAAGACTTTGGCTCACCTGCTGAAGTATGACACCTCTTTCGGCAAGTTCCCGGGCGAGGTTTCTTACGAAGATGATGAGGGCGGTAAGTTCCTGATCGTTAACGGCAAGAAGATCCCGATCTACGCAGAAAAAGACCCGGCCAACCTGAAGTTCGGCGCTGACATGGTGCTGGAATGCACCGGTATTTTCCGCAAGGGCGAGCAACTGCAAAAGCACATTGATGCTGGCGCCAAGAAAGTTGTACTGTCCGTGCCTGGTGAGAACATCGACAACACCATCGTGATGGGTGTTAACCAAGATTCCTACAATCCCGCTACTCAGAACATCGTTTCCAACGCGAGCTGCACCACCAACTGCTTGGCTCCGTTCGCCAAGGTGCTGGATGACAACTTCGGCATCGAAGAGGGCTTCATGACCACCATCCACGCTTACACCGCGGATCAAAACCTGGTTGACAGCCCCCACTCCGACCTGCGCCGTGGCCGCGCCGCTGCTGAGAACATTGTTCCCACCAAGACTGGTGCTGCTGCCGCTATCGGCGAAGTTCTGCCTGACCTGAAGGGTAAGCTGGATGGCTTCGCGGTGCGCGTTCCGGTGCTGACCGGTTCCATCACCGAGCTGACCGCCAAGCTGAAGAAGAATGTGACCAAGGCTGAAGTTAACGCCGCGATGAAGGCTGCTGCTGAGGGTCCGTTGAAGGGCATCTTGGAGTACACCGAGGATCCCATCGTTTCTTCCGACATTGTGGGCAACCCGCACAGCTCCATCTTCGATGCTGGCCTGACCAAGATCATTGACGTAGATGGCCAGCAACTGGTTACCGTTTGCTCCTGGTACGACAACGAGATGGGTTACTCCAACCGCATGGTTGACGTAGCTCTATTGCTTGCAAAGTCTTTGTAATTTACTTGATATTTAGGTAGCCCCGTCGGTTGAGGAGCAGCGCGCTGCGTCTCGAAACCACGGGGCTATCTTTGAAAGAGAAGGAATAAAATGAAAAAGGTAGAGGATTTAGGCGACCTGACTGGTAAGACGGTTCTGGTTCGTTCTGACTTTAACGTGCCGATGAAGGATGGTGTGATCACTGATGACACCCGCATCCGCGCGGCCGTTCCCACCATCAAGAAGCTAACCGACCGTGGTGCCAAGGTAGTAGTAACTGCGCACCTGGGCCGCCCGGCACCTGAGGGTGGCTTCACCTATGAAGAGAAGTACTCGGTCAAGCCGGCTGCGGCTCGCCTGGGCGAATTGATTGGTAGCAACGTGGCCGTGGCTAGCGACTTGACCGGCCCGTCTGCTCGCAGCACCGTTTCCGCTTTGGCTCCCGGCCAGGTGGCGATGCTGGAAAACGTGCGTTTTGACCCGCGCGAAACCTCCAAGGTGGACGGCGAACGCCAAGCTTTGGCCAAAGAGTTGGTAGATGCAACTGGCGCTGACGCTTACGTTTCCGATGGCTTTGGTGTGGTACACCGCAAGCAGGCTTCGGTTTACGATGTAGCGCAAGCTGTGCCGGTTGCCGCTGCTGGCGACCTCGTATTCAAAGAGGTTGACTCGCTGAACAAAGCTGTGGTTGAGCCTGCTCGCCCCTACGTGGTAGTGCTGGGCGGCGCCAAGGTGAGCGACAAGCTGGGCGTGATTGACAACCTGATTGACAAGAGCGACAAGATTTTGATTGGTGGGGCCATGGCCAACACCTTCCTCAAGGCGCAAGGCCACGATGTTGGTTCTTCGCGCGTTGAAGAGGACCAGATTGATACCGCGCGTGCTTACCTGGAGAAGGCCAAAGCTAAAGGCACCGAAATTGTGCTGCCGGTTGACGTGGTAACTAATGACTCTTTCGAGTCTGAAGGCCCCACTTCGACTTACGGCGTTGACAGCATCCCCGCAGGCCAGATGGCACTGGACATCGGCCCGGAAACCGGCAAGCTGTTCGCCAACAAGCTTTCCGATGCCAAAACCGTAGCTTGGAACGGCCCGATGGGCGTGTTTGAGCGCCCCATCTACGCCATCGGTACCCGTACCGTGATGGATGCGATGAAGGCTGCTCGCCTAGATAACGGCGCGTTCACCGTGGTGGGTGGCGGCGACTCCGCTGCTGCCGTTAACACCCTGGGTTATGGCGATAACGACTTCAGCCACATCTCCACTGGTGGTGGCGCTTCGCTAGAACTGCTGGAAGGCAAACAACTGCCAGGCATCTCCGTGCTCGGCTAACAAACCCCGCCGGAAAGAGGCACCGTCATTCTGCGGCGAGGACCCTGCGCGTAGGCGCAGGGGACGAAGAACGCAGAATCTAAGAGTGGCCCATCGTTTTTGATGGGCCACTTTTTAGTAAGCAATTTTAGTTAATCTAGTCTTTACTATAACCAAGTAAGGCAGCTTCTTTTATGATGTATTGATAAAACTCCAATACCCGTTTCCCAAAGGAATCGGAACTAATTTCCATTAACTTACCGAGGTATTGGGTATCGGTCATTTGCTGATCCGCAGTTAACACACTAGTAATGGCGGCAGCAATATCATCATCGTTAGTAAATAACCGCCCAAATTCAGGTTCATTAATGATGGGCCGCATGATGGGGTTGTCCGCAGCGATAACCGGGGTGCGCGCTGCCAATGATTCCAAAAACGTTAACCCCTGGGTTTCACTGCGCGATGCTGAGATAAAACAGTCGGCGGCGCGGAAGTATTTCTTAACCTCATCGTTGGGGATCATCCCGGTAAAAATAACCTTGTTGGCAATACCCAATTTGCGTACTACTTTTTCTAAGTCTTTGCGGCCCGGACCATCGCCCACAATTACCAGCTTGATGGGGGACTCTTTGGCAAGGCGGCTGACGGCCCGCAACGTGGCGCCGATGTTTTTCTCTTCACTCAACCGCGAAACTGAAAGCAACATCTTTTCGTTTGGCTCAATACCCAATTCTGCGCGGAGTTGTTTAGTTTCAGCAGCGGTATTCTCGGTTACAAAAAACTTTGCCACATCTATGCCGGTTGGGATAATGCGAATTGGGCATTTAACCCCATAACGGATGGCGGCTTCTTCAGTTACTACTGAGGGCACAATTAAGCCTTCGGCGCCAATTAAGTAGGCCCGGACTAAATACCTAATTGTTTCTTTAGGTACCCGTGAACCGCCGGGGATAAAGTGTAAATAGTCTTCATATTTGGTGTGCAGCGTATGAACATGCGGTATCCGCGACATCGCCGCTACTTGTTTGCCTAAAAGCCCAACGCCAAATTCGGTTTGGGTGTGTACTAAGTCCAACTTATACTTCACGGCAATTTTAGTGGCCGTGGCCAATCCACTTTGCAACGCCAAGCGCCGCTCGGCAACTAGGCCGGAGGGGATGGACCTTAACCGGACAATGTTTTTCTCGGTATCTGCTACTTTTTGCTTGGGGAAATTTTGGGCGGGGGTAAACACATAAACTGTATTTCCCAGTTTTTCCAACTCAGCCTTAAGCGTCCGGATGGATACTGCCACCCCACTAATCTGAGGAAAATAAGTATCAGTAAACAACCCAATTCGCATCAGTGATTCCTCGATTCCGCAGGCTCATCTTGGTTAAGTGGTAAAAGCCTAACCCTAAGTGGTCTATTGATGCGCAGAGTAAAAACCGCTTCATCTTGTCCTACCAGAATATCGTTGACAATTGTTAATGCGCATTCGATATCTGGTAAAAGTTTTGGAGACGTGCGTGTGCCGAACTCGTAACCTCGGACGATTAACACACTAGGGGTGATTGCATTAGAACTCGCTAAATATTTAATAAGCTTAACGTCTGCTGTAACTAGAATTCGGTTTTCCTGTCGGCAGTAGTCGAATATTTCAGTATCATCTGCAATTTGCATGCCAATTTGGGAAGTGTGGATAGCGTCGTACTTTTTAGTTAGCAGGTGTTGTGCGACTTCCGGCTGGAGATTTTGATCAACTAGGATTTTCATGCGGAAATCGCAACATAAAAATCGCGCCTAGCTGTTTTGGCGGCAAGGCGAAGTGCATCGTCTATGTCTTCAGGTTCGATAAACGGAAAGGCATCGATTATTTCAGCTGAACTCATACCATCCGCGAGCATTTCCAAAAGCTGGTCTAGGGTGAACCGATAGCCACGGATACAAGCTTGCCCGCCCATCTTATTAGGCTCAAGCGTGAACCGGGGAAACCCGGGAACATGCTGTGTCATGGCACCATTCTAAAGCAAGAATCAAATGCTGTATTATTCCCAGACGGTGGTCCAGTCTTGGCCGCGCTGTTCAAACGCATCGCGGCGCATTACCGCCATCATCCATGATTGAGTTGGGGCTGCCACAAGCGGCGGTGGCGGCTAATAAGAGGCCGATGCCTAATGCCGTGACAAGGTTGTTGCGCATGCGCCTTACCGGCCCGCACTTAGTTGCTCAACGGTATCGCGCAGGGCCTCTAGGGCGGGGCGGTGGTCGGCGACGAATTGGGTTTCGGTGGCCCAGCGGCGGGCATTATCGCGGTTCTCGAAATCTACTGCGACGCGGCAATCAAAGTCGGCTAGGGCAACATCAATTTCGCGTTGCTGTAGTTCGGCTTGCAAATCAGTTAGTTCAACGCCCGGATAGAAAATAATGAATGGGGTGGTCATCGTATCTGCGAATTGCCGAGATAGTTCCCGCCAAATTTCGCTTGAAATGTTTATCTGAGCATCCCAGCGGTTTGCCAGATTAGGATACCCGGCATCAGCCATGCACTGAATCCATTCACGTTCGTAATCGCCAATTTCTGCCCCTAGTGACTCATTCATAATTTCCATCGCGTCAAATAACGGACGGAATTGGTCTGATTCCCGCATCGTTTGAGAGGGCTGGTTATCCCAAAATGCGCGTTGGGCTAGTGGCCAGCAGCCAGGGTTAGCCACGTAGTCCGGGCCACCGTGGAAAGCCTGTTGCCAAGCCCATTGTTGTGGGGTGGGGTTTTCCGGATCAACCCAAAACTGGGCATTAGGGCTACTCGCAGCGCCTAATGAAATGGACTGAGTCCAAGGGTTACGGGTTGGTGCAATTACCTGCCCGTACCCCCATTGGGCTACCCATTCACGATCTTCAGGATGCCACAAAGCCGGGTCGCCATCTAGAAACTGTACGCCCATGGTGAGATCTAAATAGTATTCAAATCCCTGTTCGTGCATACATGTGGCAGCGGTTTCTTGGATAAAAATGTTACGGGCTTCCAGTTCGCGTTGTTGTTCATCACGCGATAAACCCAAATTCCACAATAAACTCATATACTCGGCCAAAGGTGATTGGCTTAGCGTTTCAATATGGGGTGCCACGATGTCGGAGGCGCTATCACTTTCTACAATGATAGTTTCGCCATCGTCCATCGCTGAACTCGAATTCGCACAACCTCCAGTGGTAAGAACAAGTACGGCGCTACCGAGTAAACCTAATATTTTGTTTCGCATTTTGTTATCCTTAATATGAATCTGTTCGCTTCTGAGATTCTCGCCTTTCGGCTATTACTGCTTCAATCGCCTCCGCCTCGAGAGCGAACTTTCGGGCCTCGGCTCAATCGCAGTTAGCGATCTGCGGCGTTGTCACGCCTTGCCGCAGAATGACGTGGGAGAGCTCCTTTGGTTTCGACACCCGGCGAGGTTTCGCCGGGCCGCTCAACCGCCGGAACTCGACTTTCAACGGTTGCTAGCGGCGGCGATGGCGCGCTGGAGGCGCAGCACCTCGCCAGCTTCGGTCATGGCTTGCATCCGTTCGCCGCCGAAGTGGAGCAGAAAGTTCTGGTCCACCACATGCACGGTGAACCCGACCGGAACCGTGCGGTCGCCAACCGTAATGGACGCCACTAGCCGGAGCGCGTGCGGCGAGTTGGCCGAGAGGTAGGGCTGGCCCACGTGGAGCACACCGTCAATAATTTCGGCGCCATTGGGATTGTTGAACGGGTCAATGGCCCAAGTGATCGGCCAGCCGGTGGTGGTATAAGCGGGCAAGGCGAGTTGCTCGTCCGCCAAGAACAGTTGCTGAATATCAATGCCGGTTTCCGCTGGGTTATTGCGGATGATGTAACTGGTATTGGGGCGGGGCGCACGCACTGGCGGCAAAACTTCGCCGCGAGCCGCAGCTTCAAGTTCGGCTTGGGCGCGCGCGGCGCGGGCGGCATCCACGGCGGCAGTCAGCGCTTGCTGCCCAGCGGCGATGGATTCGGGCCGGTAGGTCACTGCCGCGCCACTGGCTGCGGTGAGCGTGATGGCGTCAATTTGCGGGGTGAACTCCGAACCCCAGAATCCGCACCACCAGTTTTGGTTAGCAGCGACGGTATCCAGGCTGCCTAATTCATCCCACTCATCCTGGCATTGGAACCGGGCAGCCAACAGGCTCATATCTCGCTCTACCGGCCACCAGGCGGCAAACCAATCACCGGAAACTGTGGGCGTTACGGTCAAGTTGCCGGCTTGAATTGCTACGTCGGTGGCGCTGCCCAGGTTGCCAATTACGGCCTGGAAGGCAGTTCCATCGTCGAAGCTGGCGCCGCTTTGGCGCAGCCTTTCCAACTCGTTGCCGCCGGCATCGTGCATGGCGGGGCTGTAGCTCCAGTGCATCATCGGGCTAGGCCGCACGATGGTGCCATCACCGCTGGCATCCCAACTCATCAGGCTACCTGCGCCGCCGGTTTCAAAACTTGACGACATCACTAGCGCGCGGCCCGGCGCATTGGCTGGGAACCAGACCAAGCAACTGGCTGTGTTGGTAACTTGTTGATCTGGTTGGCCGGACTGGTTCGCAACCGGAACCTCGGCGGCGTAGGCCAAGAAGCCCCAGTCGCCGCGCTGCTCAGCAATAATCAAGTCGCCCACGGTGGGGTCGTTCGGTTGGCGTTCGGCCCAACTGGCGGCCCAGGTGGTTATACTGGTTTCCAGTTCTTCAAGCCCGGCAATCAAGTCGGTGGCGGCCTGGGTTAGGCCATCGCGGCATTGCGCGTCAGCCAAATTGAGCAAGTCAGCGCTCAGTTCGGCGGGGGCCGGTTGCCAGGTGGCCAGCGCAGCGTGCGCGGTCAATGCCGGGGCCGGGTTGATTGGGTTGTGCGGCCAAATCACCCCCGCCGCGATCACAGCGGCTGCGGCTACCGGGATGGCAACCCACCTCAAAGGGTTACTTCGGCTGTGTGCCCGCGCCTTGGGATTGCGTGCAGTACCGAAACTGAACCGGCGGTTGGCGCCGAACCCGAACCGATGGTTTCGATCAGACTCAACCGACGATTCGGGCGGACTGGCCAGGATTTGTTCCAGCCGCGCCTCAGCCCGGATCGTCGTAGTTTCATTAAGGGACGATGGCGCATCGGCCGAGAAACTGCGCAAAAAGTTTAGTTCATCGTTAGGGTTTTGAGTATTCAACGGGTTCTCCAATGAGTGTAAATTCAGTCTTAAAGTCTTTGAGATTCTGCGATCTGCGCCTTTTGGGCTTGCCGCAGAATGACGGGTACTGTTCCCAATTAACCATCTAGCAGTTTTTTAAGTTTGGTGCGGGCGCGGTGAAGTTTTTGGCGGTATAGGCGGTCGGAGATTCCCATTACTTGACCGGCCTCTGCGGAACTTAATTCGTCCCAATACGTGAGCGATATGACTTCTTGTTCTGCTGGAGTCAATTTGCTCCATGCTGACATTAAGTCAATTTGCAGGCCCCTATTGCTGACTTGGTTATGCAAAGCTGGGACAAAACCTAACGCCTCTTCGGAAATGCGAACTCCTAATTCGCCTTTGCGGTTTTCCCGCTGGTGGCGGTCATTGGACTTAAGCAGCAAATGCCGGGCAGTGGTAAATAGCCAAGCTCGGGCTGCTGCTTCGTCATCAGGTAACTGCGAAAATTTACGCCAAGCCACCAAATAAGTGTCGTGGGTTATTTCTTCGGCGCGGGTAAAGTCACGGGGGATTAAGCGGCGCGAGACGAAGCTCAAAACCGAGGCGTGGGTGGCACGGTACATTGCGGCGAAGCGGGATTGCGAAGTCGCGAGCGTTTGCCGCTCTGCGGCAACTTGCTCGTCGGCGTAGCCGCCACCATCAACCGCGTGCGCGGACCGAGCGGTAGCGGGAGGCCAAGCCTGCGCTGCAGTTGGCACCGAATGGGCGGACTGGGCGCGTGGGTACGGCTGCGCTGCTGCGTCATCGTGCGGTGAAAATATGGGTGGCGACAATGCGATTTCCATTTCAAAAACTCAAGGTTAGGTAGTTCTCGGATAACACTACCTAAGTCCGCTTTGAACCAAGGCATCCTCTAGTGCCGTGAGAGCGACCCGGTGATCCGCTACAAATTGTTGCTGAACTTCCGTACGATGTGCAATATCCCGCTCCCAGAAATTTACCGAATTTATACAATCAAAACTGGTAAATGCCATCTCAATTTCTTGATTTTGCAATTCTCTTAGTTCGGACGAAAGCACTAAACCTTCGGTGTAAATGATTTCATTCCAAAAACTAATACCAAGTCGCTCACGCACTTCAAATGAAGTGAAATAATCCCAGAAAGCTGAACGCTCATCCCCAAGCCGTTCCAAACCTGGATGCCCGGCATCCGCCATACAATTTGCCCAATCGCGCGTCCACTCCGAATTATCTCGGTCTTGCCACAGGCGGGTGTCCAGTTCCAACATGGCCTCCATCAGCGGGGCAAACTCAGTATCGGATTCCACCATGCCCCAAGGGGTTTCTTGGTGGTGTTGGGTCATAGCTTGGCCAACGCACCCCAGATCCCAGTTACCACCCGGACCAGTGTGGGCTTCGTGCCAGGCTGCGCGTTCAGCCGTGGATAACTCTTCTAACATTTCGATATTTGGCCCCATCCCGAATTGATCAGCGCCGCCAGGCAACGGCGTGCCGTGGCTGGGTGCCACGATTACCCCCATGCCGAACCGGGCAATCCAGTCTGGGTCATCGCGGCGCCATAAATCCGGGTCGAAACCGGCGGGATTATTTTCCGGTAGATTGATGATGAATTCGAATCCGGCATTGTGCATGCATTGCGCCACCAGTTCTTGAACTCTAGCTTCTGCGGCGATGTGGTTGCGGATGATTTCTGCATTATTCATGTTTTCCACGCCGTGGAGCATCGCCCAGTAGCGACTCATTGGAGTTTCGGCCTCGCCTGCTTGCCAATCCGAATCCGCTTCGTCACTGGTGTTGGTGCGCGCTGCGGCATCGTGCATGCTATCGGCGCTTGAAGCTGTGGTAACTTCGGTGGCGGAGCTGGCCGTGGCGCAGCCGCTACCAGCAAGGGTGAACGCTGCTCCGAGGATCGCCAAGGCAATGCGTTGACGTTTAAGTAAGGCCTTAATGCGTAAGTTATTCATACCCACTAAATCCCCGTTTTGGTTAGGGTTGTTCCATTGGGTCTGTACGATGGCGCAGATGTCACTGGGCACTGACGCCGGACGGTGGTTCAGCGCGCCACGCCACCGCTAAGCCGTCGGTTGAGGAGGCCGAATATGCCGTCTCGAAACCACGGAAAAGCCTGGTAGGTGAGATTGTCCGAGGGGTAAATTAGGCTGGCACCGAACCCGACCAAATCAAAACCTAAGGAACCTGATGTCTCGCACTCCGCTAATTGCCGGCAACTGGAAAATGAACCTCAATCACCTCGAGGCCGTTGCCACCGTTCAAAAGCTTGATGAAGAACTAAACGACCACAACCACGATTATGAAAAAGTCGAGGCCGTAGTTTTGGTGCCGTTCACTGACCTGCGCTCCGTGCAGACCATCATCGAAGGCGACAAGCTTTCCCTGGGTTACGGCGCCCAAGACGTGTCCGAAAAAGAAAGCGGCGCTTACACTGGCGACATTTCCGCATCCATGCTTTCGAAACTGGGTGCTACTTACTGTGCCGTGGGCCACTCCGAACGCCGCCAATACCATGGCGAAACCGACGCACTGGTTAATGAGAAAACCAAGGCGCTCGCGGATGCGGGCCTTACCGCCATCGTGTGCGTGGGTGAGGGCTTGGACATTCGCAAGGCGGGCCAGCATGTGCCCTACACCGTTAACTCCCTCAAGGGTTCCCTTACGGGCCTGACGCCGGAGCAGCTCAAGCATGTGGTTATTGCTTACGAGCCGGTTTGGGCTATTGGTACTGGTGAAGTGGCAACCCCGGCTGATGCGCAAGAGGTTATCGGTGCTTGCCGCGAAGCGGTACGCGAGATGTATGGCTCCGATGTAGCCGACTCGATGAGGATTCTCTATGGCGGTTCCGTGAAGAGCGGAAACGTTGCTGAAATCATGGCCGAGCCCGATGTTGACGGCGCCCTAGTCGGCGGCGCTTCCCTGGACCCCGTCGAATTTGCCAAAATCGTCAACTTCTACAACTAGCTATCTGATCGGCTAACTAAAAACCAATAAGCCCGGGCCACTCATTGAGGTCCGGGCTTTTTTGGCTATGGTTCTGGCCAAAGTGATTACACCTGTGAAATGCGGTAAATTTGCCCCATGCGAAGAAAGATTGTGCCCGTGGGGCAGGCAGGGGCAATCGAGCTTACCCCCAATGAGCTAAAAGCTTTGGGGTTAACGGTCGGAGACCAAGTTGACGTGAGCTCTGCTGGAGGCATTGTGGAAATCACGCCAGTCGATGAATATGAAGATTTGAGCCTGGATGAACTTTTTAGCATAGTTACCGCCAGGGCGTAGAAATGACATTGAGCCGCGCACAGTTTTTCGACATCATCGAACGTACTGAAAAATTTACCCCAACATATGCCGATGATGTTCTAGTTAGAATCGCTCACCATTCTTCAGCCATTGAAGGCAACACGCTCACGCTGGCCGACACAGTCTCGTTATTAATAGACGAGCGGACGCCAAGTGCAGGTAAACCTTTAAGAGAACTGTATGAGGTTGCGAACCACCGTGAAGCATTTGCCTCCGCAGTCCAGCACGCTTTTTCTGGCGAACCCTTAACAACGGCATTCGTTAGGCAAATCCATGGCGAACTGATGGATCACATTTTGGAGGATAAAGGGAAGTGGAAGGCTTCGGAGAACATAATACTCGGCGCTAAACACGATACCGCGCCGCCATCAAAAGTTCCTTGGCTTATGGAGCAATGGGTCGAAAACGCCTCATGGCAAGCTAGCAACTTAACGGGCCCTGATGTGCTACTCGCGATTGCCGATGCGCATATTGATTTCGAGCGCATACATCCGTTTGCCGACGGCAATGGGCGCACGGGCCGGATGCTTATTATGTGGCAAGCTCTACGCGCACTGGCGACGCCCATTATCATTGAGGTAGGGCAGCGTCCTAGTTACATTGGGGCACTCCAAGAGGGTGACCGGGTTGCCTTGACGCAATTGCTCACCCGCCAGTATTTGCGGGAGCAAAAACGGATGAAAGCAGCCAATTAGTTGGCGGACAGCTATTTGGCAAGCGACAGCGGTAGGCCAAGCCTGCGCGGACAGAGCGACAGCGGTAGGCCAAGCCTGCGCGGACAGAGCGACAGCGGTAGGCCAAGCCTGCGCCGTTTCGATTTTGCTTATGTGGTTTTGCGGCTAGACTAGGTGGTACTATGGACGCGCTCAGAATTATCCTGCAAATTATCTTGGTGCTGGCCAGCGGTTTCTTGACCATGCTGGTGCTGCTGCACAAAGGTAAAGGTGGCGGCCTCTCCGACATGTTCGGCGGCGGCATCTCTACTGGCGCGGGTTCTTCCGGCGTGGCGGAGCGGAACTTGAACCGCATCACCATCGCGTTTGCGCTGGTCTGGTTAGTAGCGATCATCCTATTGGGCGTGCTACAGCGCGTCGCCATGGGAATATAACTCAGCACAACGGCGCACAGATTTTCTAAATCAGCCCGGATCAGGTTTGGTCCGGGTTTTTTGTTGCCCGATGGCGAAGCCAGTTGGTTGGGCGCGATGGTTGGGCATGATGGCGAGGCACGATGGTAAAGCGACACGCGGGGGAGGTAGTTTTGCAAAAAAATTTTGGTGCCGTGACCTGCAAAGTAACAAATTGGTAACGTTTGTCACAGCGCGTCGCCGTGCAATGAGCGCCAAAGTCGGCTAAGTTTGTAACCGTTCGATAACGCAGCGTCGCTATCCACGGAGCCAAAAGTTCCAAAACTGATGGTTCCAGCGTCTCTGACTTAACGAACTGGAATCATTGTCTAAGCTAGGAATTTTCATGGCTCACGAGCATGTAGTAGCACTATTCGACACCGAAGCACACGCCAACGCGGCTGCCAACAACCTCAAGACCGTCGGTTACGACGATGTTTCGGTTGTATCGTCCAGCGTCGCCGGCGATCACGTAAAGGAACCCGGCTTCTGGAAGAAGCTGTTTGGCAAGACGGTGGAAGAGTACGAAGCTAAAGTTTACGCACACAACGTAGCCAAGGGTGGCGCCGTAGTTGCAGTTCATGCACCTACCAAGCACCTCGCCGAGGCTGGCGGTCTGTTGGCAGCTCACAAGGCTGTTGACCTGAAGAAGCGCGCCGTTGATGATGCGATTTTGACCCCCACCGCTGCTGCAACCATTAAAGAAGAAGTTGTAGCTGTTCCGGTAGCACCTGTTACTGAAGAACTCGACCGCGATGCTGTTATCAAGCTAGCTAAAGAGTCCATCAATGTTGGTAAGAAGGTTGTTGAAACCGGTACCACTCGTCTACGCCGCTACGTAGTAGAAACCCCTGTGGAAGAATCCGTAACCTTGCATGAAGAGCATGCTGAGGTTTGGGAGAAGCCGCTGGATGAAGCTGCTTACGATGTTGACTGGGACGATGCCGCTATTGAGGTTCGCGAAACCGCCGAGGTTCCGTTCGAATCCAAGTCCGTACGTTACGTAGGCGAGGTTGGCCTCCGCGAGGTCGGCACCGAGCACACTGCTACCGTACACGACACCATCCGCGAGCAGAAGGTTGAAGTTGAGAAGGTAGAAGCGAATGAGATTGCTCTGCCTGCTGGCTGGACCGAAGACTACTAAAAATTTTGGTCCGTTTGCGCCCATCTGCTGCGTTGTCGCAGCCGCTTGTGGAGTCAATCTCCACGTCGCTCTAGCTCCGCCTTGCAGCTAAACGCAACCGCACCCAAAATTTAGGTTTTGAAGAAGGCCCTCTCGCAAGAGAGGGCCTTCTGCTTGTGCGGGGGTCCTAGCGGATCTGATCGGCGTTGGTCATTTGCGTGATGGTGGTTCCATCATTCAGGGTGATGGTAAAGCTCTCAATTGCGCGTTCGCTAATCGCTGCTTGGGTATCACCGAAAGGTAGCCAAGCAGCAAACATGCCATTGCCAACGGTGGCCGTTATGTCCGTGCCACCGCGAGTATGCAACACTACATTCGTTACGTTTTCCCCAATTAGTCCTTCGAATAAGCGAACCCGGATTAACTGGCCAGAATCCCAAAAATCAAGCACCTCACGGGGGTGCAAATCTGCAACATCTGACGGCCACGGTAGCGCCTCTACAATAGAAGTGAGCGCTACACTGTCGGGTGCGTGCGTGGAATCGCCGAAAAAGAACATGCTGCTCATATTTGTAAAACTAGGGCCAGAAACAGATAGCCCCGTAAAGCCGCCGCTGTTAGTCCTAGCGTTGGGTAAGGATACGAACATGATCTGATCCGCTGTGGCCGGTACTGGGGCGGTTCCAATAACGCAATGAAATGATGTGTCATTAGAAACCCGGTAAATTAGCCAGGTCAAGTCACCGCGAGTATCAGCCAGCGTAGGTTCTGCTGGAACCGGTATCGGTAGGATCCAACCAGCCATCCGGGGGTCATTTAGTAGCTCGGACTCAATGTAAGCCCGGCAGGCATCGTTGTAACTGGCTAAAGAATTAGCCGGGATGTCGGAGATTGGCGTAGGGATGGCGGTCCAGTTGGCGAAGGCCGGGGCGACTATGCCAGTGTTTTGGGGCAGGGCCAGGGAACCGGCGATGATGGCGGCAGCGGCAACGGGGATGGCGCCCAGGCGCAATGCCCAAGTCTTGGCGGTGGCGGTGCGGCGATTGGGGATTGCGACAGTTGGGGCTTCGTGGCGAGCACTGGCGAAGATTTGCTCAAGGCGGGCTTCGCTGCGGATTTGCTGGGTCTGATCCAGCTTAGTTACCCCAGCATCGAAGTTTTTGAACGGGGCGAACTCGGGGATTACGATTGGTTTGGTTTTGGTGTTTAGCATTTTAGTCTTTTCTCTTCTTTGCTTCGTATGCTTATTAACTGTCACCCTGCGCGTAGTCGCAGGGTCTAGATTCTGCGATCTGCACCCTGTGGGCTTGCCGCAGAATGGCGGGAAACCAGCGGTACTGGTTAGGTAATAGCGCTCGCCGTTGCTAATGCAGGTAGAGGTTGTCGATAAATCTCGGCGAACCTCGCTTCCGCATCACGGGTATCAATTTGCTTCATACCCACATATGCCCGCCAACTGGCTTACTGTTTCCGCGAAATTCACCCTGGCGCAAAATGACTGATCTAAAACAGGACGTGGATTTCAATCGCTTAGCTCGCGTGTGGTTGTGGTGAGATGCGCGGAGCAACGTGAACGGTTAATTCGAGTGCGGTTGTGTTCAGATGCAAGGCCGAGCGAGAGCGGAGTGACCATACAAGGTTGATTTGTGTGTGATTTGGTGTAGCTGCTAGGAGCAAGGCCGAAGCTAATACGAGAAAGTATTTGCGAGGCCCAAGCGACAACGCAGATGCGTCGAAGCACTCCAAATCAAGGGGCGTCGGCGGCTGCTGTGTCTAGAAGCCATAATGTGCGGTGCCTGCCGTGCACCCCGGCTGCAGGAACATCGTCGATGGTGCCACCGGTTAGGGCTTCGGCTGCTTTTTCAGCTTTTTCGGCCCCTGCCACTACTAACCAGACTTCGCGGGCGGAGTTAAGCGAAGGGAACGTGAGGGAGACGCGCTCGGCAGGCGGCTTGGGGGAGTCCGTGATGGAAACGGTAACGCCATTGTCGTAAAGGGTTTCGCCATACTCCGGGAACAATGAGGCGACGTGGCCGTCGGGCCCCATACCCAAAAGCGCCACATCGAAATCTGGAACCGAGTAACCAGCGGGAGCAAAGCGAGCTAGTTCGGCCGCGTACGTCTCGGCAGCCTCGGCCGGGTCGGAACGCCATTTATCTTTGGCCGGGATGGGGTGGATGTTATCTTCCGGCAGCAAACCGGCTTTGACTAGCGGCCCGAGCAGCGCCTCGCGAGCCTGAACCTCATTACGTTCGCCATCGCCATCCTTCAAAAACCGCTCATCGCCCCACCACAAATGCACGCCGGACCAGTCCACCGCGTTAACCAGTGGGCTACGCAGGGCCGAGGCCAGCACGGCGATCCCCATCGTGCCGCCGGTTAGTACGTAATGCAGTGGGCGGCGGGTGGCTTGGGCGTCGACGATGCGCAGCAGCCAGCGGGCAGCCGTGACGTCAGCCAACATTTGCGCGTTGGAATGCACAATTACAAAGCGATTGTTGACGGCATCGTTCATGTAAGGGACTCCTGCGGATGCTCGGGCCTGGATTCTGCGTCTCCACTACGTTGCGCGCAGAATGACGACTAGGTTGCTGGCGTGGTTCGCTAATTCTACGCGAAAGCGACCTTGCCTAAGCCCACTGTTAGCACTTTTTCGTAAACCTTGTCGGCATCCAGCCGCCGCAATTCTTCAATCAGCGCCTCGGACAGGGTGGGCATGGGTAGGGCTACGCGCCGCAGCGGGAAACCGGGTTGCGCGATGGTGAGCGTTTGGCCGTCATCTTCGCGGGTAAACACGATGTCGCCAGCGTTCGTGGGCAGCGGGCCGGTGGCGCTCTGCGTCAAGTTGCCCGTCGGCGTAGCCGCTCTGTGAAGCACAACTTTGGTGATGCAATCAGTACCAGGAACATCTTGGACGATGGTGGGGCAGCCCAGTTGCACCGCTAACCAACCCGCTAACAAAAGCAGGGTGGAATGGTCGCTCTTGCCGTAGACGGTAACGGATTCCACCGGCTCAAATGGAGGTAAATCCAAGGCAGCGGCGATTTGGGCGCGCCAGCCAGTAAGCCGAGCCCAACTCAAATCAGTGTCGCCTGGGCGGTAATTCTGCGCGAGCCGCAATAGCACCGCCGCGCCATCTCGGCAATGGGCGGAATCGGTGATCCTTAAGGCGGCGATCCCGCCCACCGGGTCGGAACTCGGAGCTTGCGGGGCGTGCCGAGGCCACCACGCGACAATGGGGGTATCGGGCACCAACAACGGCGTGATTACTGGTTCGGTTTGGGCGCGCAGCGGGCCGGTTAGTTTCAACAACACCACTTCGGAAGCGCCGGCATCACCACCAATGCGGATTTGGGCGTCCAAGTTGGGCTTGTTGCCTTGCTGTCCGGTCAATACCAACACCCTGGATGGGTGCTCGCGCGAGGCATCATTAGCGGCGCGGATCGCGGTTTCGGCATCGGTATGTTGGTCATGGGGGTCCAGCACCGGGTTGGTTTCATCGGCCAAAATCACCAGGGTCAGCACGCGGCCCAATGCCACGGCGTTGCCGTTTTGCTTCAAATCCACCAGTTTGGATTCAATTTTGCCCGATGTGGTGGCAGGCATGTCAATTATCATTTTGCCCTCGAGATGCTGGCGCTTTTATTTTGCATATATTAGATTTTGTCCCAAATGAAGTTTTCAAAATCTTTATCGCAGTAATAGCAGGTAAAGCCATCATCCTCAAACTTCATTTGAATATATTCTGTCTCGATTAAGTTTTTATGTTCAGTACAGAAAAAGGAATTCACTCCGCAGCAAGGGAACATCATAATCCAACTAGCTCGGTTTTGGCATCGGGTTCCGCGATTGAATTCGCATTGCCGAACTGGATGTATGTTTTCTTCTACAATTACTGCTTCGTCTGTAAAAGTAGATGTATCTGTGCGTTCTTGAAGATCGGAGAGGTTATTTACAAAGATTTCTTGAATAAACTTAGTCATAATGTTGTTCCTTTGGTTCTGTTCGCTGCAATATTTGGGTCGGAGACATCATGGGCGCCTCCAGGTGCGGCCTTCGCGGGCGAGCATTACATCGGCGGAGTGGGGGCCCCAACTGCCAGCGGGGTAAGGTTCTGGTTTGCCGTGGTGGGCCCAATAATCTTCAATCGGGTCCAGAATTTGCCAACTTAGTTCTACCTCTTCCCGGCTGGGGAATAGCGGTGGGTCGCCTAATAACACATCCAAAATTAGCCGCTCATAAGCTTCAGGTGAATGGTCGGTAAAGGCGTGCCCATAACCAAAGTCCATGGTGACATCGCGGATTTCCATAGCGGTTCCAGGTACTTTAGAACCAATTCGCAAAGTAACCCCCTCATCGGGTTGAATGCGAATAATTAGCATGTTATTGCCCAAATTTGAGGTGGCAGCTTCGGTAAAGGGAATAAATGGTGCTTTCTTAAAAATAACTGCCACTTCAGTAACTCGGCGCCCTAAGCGTTTACCGGTGCGTAAATAAAATGGCACGCCAGCCCAACGGCGGTTTTCGATTTCCAACCTAACTGCCGCGTAAGTTTCGGTAGTTGATTCTGGGTTGTAGCCTTCTTCCTCTAAATAGCCGGGCACTTTAACTCCGCCTTGCCAACCAGAAACATATTGGCCCCGCGCCGTTTGCGCGTCAATGTCGGTTGGCCCTCTTACCGCTGATAACACGCGGATTTTGGAGGCTTTAAGGTTATCGGCGTCGAATGATGCTGGCTCTTCCATTGCGGTTAAGGCCATTAATTGCAGTAAATGGTTTTGCATTACATCGCGCGCGGCCCCCACGCCATCGTAATACCCGGCGCGGCCTTCAATGCCAATGTCTTCCGCCATCGTAATTTGCACTGAATCAACATAGCGAGCATTCCATAATGGTTCAAAAATAGAATTTGCAAAGCGTAAGGCCAGTAAATTCTGAACTGTTTCTTTACCTAAATAATGGTCAATGCGAAATACGGAGTCTTCATCGAATACTTGGCTAACTACATTATCTAGTTCTTGGGCGGAAGCTAAATCATGGCCAAAAGGCTTTTCAATTACCACCCGGCGCCAACAACCCGGTTGGGGGGTTGATAACCCGTGTTTTTGTAGCTGGCCCACCACTGTGGGGAACGATGAGGGCGGAATGGATAGGTAAAACGCGTGGTTGCCGCCGGTGCCGTGGTCCCGGTCCAGTTCATCCATTACGGCGTGCAAGCGCTCAAATGCTGCATCATCGTCAAACGTGCCCTGCACAAACCTGATGCCGCTGAGTAACTGCTCCCAAGTTTCTTCACGGAACTCGGTGCGGCAGTTTTCTTTCACGGCATCGTGAACTACCCGGGCAAAATCTTCTTGGCTCCAATCGCGGCGAGCAAAACCCACTAAGGCAAACCCAGCAGGCAACAAGCCCCGGTTAACCAGGTCATAAACTGCAGGTAACAGCTTTTTGCGCGCCAGGTCGCCCGTGACGCCAAAAATTACCAACGATGAAGGGCCAGCGATGCGGGGAAGGCGAAAATCTTCTGGATCCCGCAGCGGGTTTTTTGGTGCATCTGCCGCTAGATGCCGACCGCCTTTTCCAACATTGCTTGGCAGGTTGCCCGATGATGAAACTGCAGAATGACTGAGTTGTGGCAGCCCGCTTTCGTAACCCTCAGTGGGGAAGTCAGCAGGCTCCGCCGGCGCAAAGCCGGGCGCCGGTACTGGATCTGCGACAGCCCGGATCCGCTCCGCGACCGATGGAAAGATGGGATTTGGCATTTAGTCGAGCGCTAGGGCAGTCTTAACTTCGGGCTTGACCAGCGCTAACGCGGCAGCGCGGGCACCCTCGGCAGTGTCGGCGCTCAAAGCAGCGCGCGCGATGGCCTGACATTCAGCGTAAGTATGATGCCGCAGCGCATATCGCGCCGCCGGGATGGAGCCAGGCGCCATCGAAAGCGAAGTAACGCCCATGCCAGTCAAAACCAGGGCCATCAGGGGGTCACCTGCAGATTCACCACAAACACCCACGGGTTTACCAGTATCCAGCCCAGCCTCAGCCGTGCGGTTCACCAGGTACAAAACGCCGGGCTGCCAAATGCTCAGCAAATCAGCTAAGTTGCCCGCCAAACGGTCCGTCGCCATCGTGTATTGGCCCAAGTCATTGGTGCCCATCGAAACGAAATCCACCACGCCCAAAATCTGTTTAGCCATAATCGCGGCGGACGGGATTTCAATCATTACGCCCACATGTTTGATGCCAACGGCGTGGCAGGCGGCAGCGAAATCACGAGCCTCTTCCACGGTAGCAATCATCGGCGCCATCACCCACGGGTCGGTGCCGGTTTCTTTGGCGGCCTGAGCAATTGCTTCAAGTTGGTGTTGCAGCAGGCCAGGGTTGTTGCGCACCAAACGGTACGCGCGCACACCCAAGGCTGGGTTTTCCTCATTGGGCATAGTGGCGAACGCGAGTGGCTTATCGGCCCCAGCATCGATGGTGCGGATTACCACCTTGCGCGGCTTGAGCGCAGTGAAAGCCTTGGCATACGCTGCTGCTTGATCGGCCACGGTGGGTTCGGTTTGCGAATCCAAGAACAACACTTCGGTGCGGAACAAGCCCACGCCTTGCACGCCATCCTTCGGGAGCTTCTCAGCATCTTCCCCCGTACCAATGTTGCCAAGCAACTGCACGCCATGGCCGTCGGAAGTGGCACCATCGGCGGTATCTTCCGCCAAGGCAGCGAGCGCCTTTTGGCGGGCGTGAACCGCATCTAGGGTGGCAGCATCGGGGTTGGTGGTGACGGTGCCGTGCGCGGCGTCAATGGCAACTTCATCGCCATCGTGCAAAGCCTCCGCACCGGCAGTGCGCACGATGCAGGGAAGCCCGAGTTGACCAGCGATAATGGCGGTATGCGAAGTGGGGCCGCCTTGTTCCAGCACGATGCCGAGCACTTTGCTCAAGTCCAGGGCGCCGGTATCGGCAGGGCTTAGATCTTCAGCGACGATGATGCTAGGTTTGGTTAGGCCCGGAACCCCCGGCTCCGGTAAGCCCAACAGTTTGGCTACTACCCGGTCGCGGATGGAATACAGGTCAGTCACGCGCTCGGCCAGGTAACCGCCGCTGGCCTTGAACATTTCGCCAAAATCATTCGCAACTTCCGAGATTGCGACGGCCGGGTCGGTGCCTTCTTGCACTTTGGCGATGGACATATCCAGCAGGTCCGGATCTTGCGCCATCTCAACGGCCGCGCCTAAAACTTCACCCAGGGTGCCCGATGCAGCATCCGCTCGCGCTTGCAATGATGCGGTAACTGATTCCAATGCCTCAGTCAGCTTTGCCGCTGCTGCCTCCGGGTCAGCCGGTGCCGGAGCATTAGTGGGTGCTTTGGGAACGGGGTTTGCCCTGATAACGGGGCCAGCCACTGCGCCGCGCCCTACGCCAATGCCTTTAAGAACTTTCGAATCCGCCATTGTTTTTCACCTTTGCTGCTACGCCATCGTGCGTTACTCAATCCTAATTGTGAGCTAGGACAAATGCCAAAGCGGCGCCTGGGATAACCAGACGCCGCTTCAACGACACAAATTACTTAGCAGCGGCTAAAGACTCTTTCGCCTTCGCCAGCACGTTCTCGGTGGTGAAACCGTACTTCTCAAAGAGGCGCTCAGCCGGAGCGGACTCGCCGTAATGTTCCAGGGAAACGATGCGGCCAGCATCGCCCACGTACTCGCGCCAACCCAGAGCCAAACCGGCCTCAACTGCTACGCGAGCCTTAACGGCAGCAGGCAGCACGGATTCGCGGTATTCAGGGCTTTGCTTAGCGAACCACTCCAAGCACGGCGCGGAAACCACGCGGGCCTTAATGCCCTCTCTTTCCAGCTCTTTGGCCGCACCCAAGGCATACTGCACCTCAGAACCAGTACCGATTAAAATGACCTTAATGTCACCGGCAACGGCGGGGGAGTCATACAGAACGTATGCGCCCTTAAGCGTACCCTCAGCCGAACCATAATCGCCGCCACGCGGGAACACCGGCAGGTTTTGACGGGACAGGATGATGGCAGCGGGGTTCTTGGTGTTTTCCAAGATGCCGCGCCAAGCCTGAGCAGTCTCATTGGCATCAGCCGGGCGCACGATGTCGAGGCCCGGAATGGCGCGGTAAGCCCACAGGTGTTCCACCGGCTGGTGGGTGGGGCCATCTTCGCCCAGACCAATGGAATCGTGCGTCCAAACAAAGATGCTCGGCGCGCCCATCAAAGCGGCCAGGCGCACGGCGCCACGCATATAGTCAGCGAATTGGAAGAAGGTGCCACCATAAGGGCGGGTCAAGCCGTTTAGCACAATGCCATTCAAGATGGCGCCCATGCCGTGCTCGCGGATACCAAAGTGCAGGGTGCGTCCGTACGGGTTGCCTTGCCATTGCTTGGTTTGGTGGTCGGTGGGGATAAACGAAGGCTCGCCATCCATCGTGGTGTTGTTGGAGCCAGCCAAGTCGGCCGAGCCGCCCCACAATTCTGGCAGTACCGGGGCTAGAGCCGTCAAAATATTGCCCGATGCTGCACGGGTTGCCACGCCCTTCTCGGAGGCTTCCCAAACCGGCAGTGCGTCAGTCCAGTTAGCGGGCAGTTGGCGGTCTTGTAAGCGAGCCAACAAGGCAGCCTTTTCCGGGTGGGCTTGTTCCCACTTCACGTATGCCTCTTCCCAAGCGGCGCGTTCGCCTTTGAGGCGCTCGCCTACGTTTTGGGTGTAAGCCAAAATGGCAGGGTCGATGTAGAAGCTCTTTTCCGGGTCTAGGCCCAGTTCTTTCTTCAAACCGGCAATTTCATCCTTGCCCAAAGCTGAACCGTGAATCGCGTAAGTATCTTGCTTATTGGGAGCCGGCCAACCGATGATGGTGCGCAGGGCAATTAGGTGCGGCTTGTTCTCTTTGGAGTTCTTGGCGCGGTCAATTGCCTCGGCTAAGGCAGGCAAATCTTCCGAATAATGGGTGCCACCGTGAGTCCAGTCCACGCGTTGGGTATCCCAACCCATGGCCTCATAGCGCTTGAGCACATCTTCGGAGAAGCTGATGTCGGTGCGGCCCTCAATCGAGATGTGGTTGTCATCCCAAATCACAATCAAGTTACCGAGCTCTTGGTGTCCAGCTAGGGCGCCAGCCTCAAAAGCTACGCCTTCTTGAATGTCGCCATCGCCGCACAGTACATATACGTGGTGGTCAAATGGGCTGGTGCCGGGGGCAGCATCCGGGTCCAACAGGCCGCGTTCGCGGCGCGCCGCCATCGCGAAACCGGTGGCCGAAGCCAAACCTTGGCCAAGCGGGCCGGTGGTGATTTCCACGCCAGCGGTGTGGCCGAGTTCCGGGTGGCCTGGGGTCAGCGAACCTTCTTGGCGCAGGGCAGCGATGTCATCAACGGTAACGCCATAACCAGCCAGCAACAGTTGCAGGTATAAAGTCAAAGAAGAGTGGCCGCAGCTCAGGATGAAGCGGTCGCGGCCTACCCAGTTGGGGTTTTTGGGGTCATGGCGCATTACCTTTTGGAACAGCAAATAAGCTGCCGGGCTGAGCGAAATGGCGGTACCGGGGTGGCCATTGCCAGCCTTTTCTACGGCATCGGCGGCCATCGCCTTGATGGCGGTTACTGCGGCGGTATCTTGGTCATTCCAATTGAGGGGGGTTACCGCAGGGTCAAAGCTGGTCAAAATAGTCCTCCTGAAAGAGTTGCCTTACGCGGCTAACCTTAGCCGTTATTCTTTTGTTATGTTCAACTTATTGCGTAATTGCACGTAGAGCCGGATAAAATTCTGTGCAAATCCCGGCTTCCGGGCGTACGATGGCGGACAGGTGAACTCGGCAAGGTATAAGGGCGGTGATTGAAGTAGCTGCAACACGCGATGGGCTGGGGTTGGCGCTGGAGGAGTATTTGGCGCATTTGACGGTGGAGCGCGGCTTGGCTGCTAATACATTGGCAGCATACCGGCGGGATTTGACGCGCTATGTTGAGTACTTGCGCGGGGCCGGGGTTACGATGCCGCAGCAGGTCACACCTGAGCACATATCATCATTCATTACCGCCATCAGGGCGCCCGATGGCGATGCTGCGCAGGCGCTCGATTCTGAGGAATCTGATCACTCCGCTGGCGGTTTTGAAACGGGTACCACGGAACCAAGGCGAAATACGCCATTGTCAGCGAGTTCTACGGCGAGGGTGTTAGCTAGTGTACGGGGCTGGCACAAGTTTATGGGGGATGAGGGTTCCGTCATCGTGGACCCGGCTGCCGGTTTTAAGCCTCCCGCGATGGCGAAGCGGTTGCCTCACGCCTTAAGTGTGGATGCTGTGCGGCGCTTGCTGGATGCGGCCGGTGTGGGCGACCCGCCGGATAACTTGAGAAATAAAGCCCTGTTGGAGTTGTTGTATGCCTCGGGCACGCGCGTCACCGAGGCCGTGGGGCTGGATGTTGAAGTCACTCATTGGGACCCCCAGGCCGAACTGGTAATGATTACCGTGCGCGGTAAGGGCAACAAAGAGCGGCTGGTTCCCATCGGGGAGTACGCCAAAAAAGCCATCGAAGAATACGTGGTCCGGGCGCGCCCTGTTTTGCTGGCAAACGGCATTGGCACGCACGCGCTGTTTGTCAACCATCGTGGGGGCCGCCTCTCGCGCCAAAGCGCGTACAACATCATGCAGGATGCCGCAGCCCGCGCGCAATTGACCGAAACGGTTAGCCCGCACACGTTGCGGCACTCGTTTGCCACGCACTTGCTGGCGGGAGGGGCCGACGTGCGCGTGGTGCAAGAACTGCTCGGCCACGCCTCAGTAGCCACCACCCAGCTTTACACCCTGGTTACCCAAGATACGCTCCGCGAGGTTTACCAATCCACTCACCCCCGCGCCCTCTAAGCCCAATTCGGTTAAACTTTAGTCGGAAATAATATTCCATGGCCGTTTCGCGTTATGCGTGTTCTGTTAGTAGTTACTTATCCCCGTTGTTCGGCCGCGTCTCTTAGGGCTGCTAGTTCGGGTTGGTGATCGTTTATGAATTGAGTTTCGGCAGCGATGCGGCGCGCGGTTTGGCGGGCGCGATAATCAACCGCAGTTCGGCAATCTAGGTCGGCTAAAGCTAAGTTGATTTCTTGTTCCAATAATTCTTGCAACGCTGGCGAGTTCGCTAAAGTAGGGTTTCCCGGACGAGTAACAATACTCCAATCGGCATCAACAATTTGGCGTTCCGGTAATGACCAAAAACTGAAAACATCCTCATTTTCTCGCCGCTCAAAACCGGGGTGCCCGTTATTAGCCATACAAGCAGCCCAATCAATTTCTTCATCGCCGATAACCCGACGGAATTCAACTTGGAAATACTCTATAGCCTCAAAAAGAGAAGCGAATTCATCTGAATAAGATAACCCCGTAGGTGATTCATCCCAAATCTGCAACTGTGCTTGGCCTTCACATCCCTGCATTTCAGCAATCTCACGGCGTGTCCAGTCGGTGGGAGTTGAGCAACCGATTCTGTCTACTTCACCCCATTCTTCACAAGGCGGGCCGGATAGGGTGCGATGAAATGCCGCTAGTTCCGTTTCCGTTAAATCATGTTCTGGAAAGACCCCATCAAAATCTATTGATGTTCTGTCTCGTGACACTATTTGATAACCATATTGCGATACCCAATTTCGGTTATCAAGCGGGCGACTATCGGCAAGTTCGGGGCCAGTCCCACCAAATCTAACTAGGCCGGGAATATTGTTATCATCATATTCAAAACCGGCATCGTGCATGCATTGGGTAACTAATTCAATGCGCCGCTGGTTTTGTTGTTCCCATTGTTGTATCCGGGCCTCATTAGACAGGTGCGTGCCAACAATGGAATCCAAATATTCGTCCAAAGGGAAGCGTTGAGCCGGGGTAGCAGTAACGGACGATGCCGCAGCACCATCGTCGGAATTTACGCCGTTAGCACACCCGGTCAGCAAAACCGTTAGGGCGACGGAGGTGGCAAATCCAAAGCTCCACCTGAACTTGCTCAACATATCTTCACTACCCTACCAATTATCCCCGTTGCTCAAGGGCATTTCGGAGGGCGGTCACGGCCTCGTGGTGGTCATTGACGAATTGGGTTTCGGCATCGAACGCCCGCTGCTGTTGCCGCGCCCTAAAATTGGTGATGTTGCGGCAATCCACGTCGGCTAAGGCGAGTTCAATTTCACGGTCAGCGATGGGCTGCAATTCGGGTGTCCTCAATCAAACCCATAAGGGCCAGTTTACCGGATTCCAGCTGAAATGAACCCGCCTAAGCAGAATAAGGGGCAAGTTGCGAAGCGGCGCGAACTGGGCAATCTTGTACCCGGTAAGGTGTAGGGCGTGGATGCTGACGCCGAGGTGCTGCTGCCGATTGTTGATATTGCCGCCGAATTGGGTTTGACGCCCGATGACGTAGAGTTGCATGGCAAGCTCAAAGCCAAAATTCCCCTCAAAGTAATTGAAGACAAAGGCATCCCGGCATCGTCCAAACTGGTGCTGGTTACCTCGGTGAACCCCACGCCTGCCGGTGAGGGCAAAAGCACCATCATGATTGGCCTAGCCGACGCCCTGCACCTGCTAAACCAAAAAGTCGCCGTGGCGATGCGCGAGCCGAGCCTGGGCCCAGTGATGGGCGTGAAGGGCGGCGCGACTGGCGGTGGTAAAGCCTCGGTTGGCCCGATGGTGGACATCAACCTCAACTTCACCGGCGACCTGCATGCACTCACCGCCGCCACCAATGCCGTGGCGGCCTTCATTGACAACCATTTGCAGCATGGCAACCAATTAAACCTCGATGCTCGGCGCATTGTGTGGAAGCGTGCGTTGGACGTAAATGACCGGGCGCTGCGCAAAATTGTAATCGGCCTGGGTGGGCACCTGAGCGGCTTCCCGCGCGAGGATGGCTTTGAGATCACGGCGGCCAGCGAGTTAATGGCCGTGTTGTGCTTAACCCGTTCTTATACGGATTTAAAAGAGCGCGTAGGCCGGATGGTGATCGCGTACGATGTTGAAGGCAACATCGTCACCGTCAATGACCTGGGCGTAACCGAGGCGATTGCTGCGCTGCTACGGGACGCCATCAAACCTAACCTGGTGCAAACGCTGGAAGGCACGCCCGTCATTATGCACGGCGGGCCCTTTGCCAACATCTCCGTGGGTTGCAACTCCGTGCTGGCTACCCGGGCGGCCTTGGCGCTCGCGGACATCACGCTGACTGAGGCTGGGTTTGGCGCTGACCTCGGGGCCGAGAAATTCTGCGACTTGATGGTGCCGCAAATTGGCAAGGCGCCCGATGCCATCGTGCTGGTGCTTTCGTTGCGCTCGATCAAAATGCATGGGGGAGTGCCCAAGTCTGACTTAAGTTTAGCTAACCCCGATGCCGTAGTGGCGGGGTTTGCCAATGCGCGCCAACACATTGAAAACTGCCGCAAGTTCGGCGTGCCGGTGGTGGTGGCGGTGAACCGCTTTGCTACTGATCCGGTGGAAGAACTGGAAACTATCTCGCAGCTCGCTGCCGAGTTGGAGGTGCCAGTTGCCATGGCTGATGTATTCACCCAAGGCGGCGCCGGTGGCACCGAACTAGCCGAGACTGTTCTTAGCGTGCTCGGTCTGGACCCTGCGACTGACGCGCAGGGTGACATATTACGTCATTCTGCGGCAAGCCGCGCAGCGGCGCAGAACGCAGAATCTAGCACGCTGCAACATACAACATTCACCCCGATGTACGATGCCGCAGACAGTTTGGCGGCGAAGATTGAGAAAGTCGTTGCCAAGATTTACCGGGGCAATGGTGTCAACTTTTCCAATAAAGCCTTAAAACAACTCGCGGAGTTTGAAAAGCGCGGCTGGGGCAACTTGCCAATTTGCATCGCCAAAACCCAATACTCCTTTAGCGACGATGCCAAAGCCCTCGGCGCTCCGCGCGACTTCAATATCAACGTAACTGAATTGGTGCCGCGCATCGGCGCTGGCTTCATCGTCGTTAAAACTGGCGACATCGTCACCATGCCCGGCCTCCCCAAACAGCCCGCTGGCCTCCACATTACCCTCTCCGACGAAGGCGCCATCAGCGGCATCAGTTAGCCTGTGTGTAACCCCTCGTTTGACCAATTCCCATAGTGGTGATACGCGCGGGCGAATCGCCAAACAAATAAGACCAGCCGCCCACTTTTGGTTGCGAACGGCTGGTCTTATTAAGTTAGCCCGGCGGACAAAGCTTATCCCCGCCGGGTTTCGGCTAGGAGATCGGCCTAGCACTGAGCTGGAGGTAACCATTGATCCAAGAAATCATGGCCAACCTTGCAGTCTTATCGGCAGCGGTCGTAGCAGCGATCGCGCTGGTCAGGCTCTTTAGGGAGCTAGACATGTAAGGCTGTCGGCCGGGTCGGCTGCTTGCAGTCGGCTCGGCCATAGGCTCTTTCATATTATGACAGGGTTGGTCTGGATTTCCAAACGTTGTTTTGTCGTGTTCAGAGGGGTGAGATTGGAATGAACTGCAAGGCGCGACGGAGCGTAGTGGACCCGGCGCACCTTGTGCGCCGCTAATCCGGCACAGGGTCCATGGGCGTAGGAGGCAACATAGCAGGTCGCCCAAGGTAACCCCTATGAATGGTCTACGGCGTTCATTATGGCGTTGATGAGTTGGGGCTGGGTGGGCATTAGGAGGCGGCGGTTGAAGAGGGCGAATGCCTCATTACCGGAGCCTCCACTACCGGGTGCCCGTACGCCAATGGAACCGTTATCCCACCAGAAGGTACGGATGCCAAGCTCACGGGCAGTGCGAACATAGAAGTCAGCCCAAGCCATCCGAGCGTCATTATTGTCCCGGTTCTGCGCGCCCATCTCGCCAAAGATGACCGGGTAACCGTTCTCCACAAACAAATCATGCGCCCGGTTTAGGCCGTCCAAAATAGCCTCAGGCCCACTATCGCCCGTGCCATCCACGCTCCACTCTGAAATGCCGCTATTGGCCAGGGCAAACAGGTACGGGCTGTACATGTGGATGGAAACAATGATCTTGTCCGGCCCGGCAGGGTCAGTGGGGACTACTAAGCCTTCGGTAGCCGGGGCAGTTGCCGAGGCGGCGTAGGGCGTGGCAACTAAGAATCTGTTCCAGTTATTGCTGCCTTCGCAAGCGGCGTAACCTGCCTCACCCGTGAGGCCTTCGGGGTTAGCGGCGCAGGTGGAGCGCACTGTATCGACAAATGCCTGCTGCATGATGTTGAGATTGTTGCGCTCCTCGGCAGTGCCACCATCCCACTCATTTTCGCTGCCCACGGTACGGGGCTCATTCAACCCCTCAAATACCAGGCGCTGGCCGTACGGTTCAAAGCGGGTAGCGATTTGCCGCCAAATGGTTTCCACATTGGCAACCGCTGCTTCACGCCCATCATCGAACAAACTCCACAGTGGCTCATCGTGGTGGGTATTCAGGATGACGATCATGCCGTTTTGATACGCGTAGTCCACTACTTCTTGAACGCGGGCAAACCAATCTTCGCGGATGTTCAAATTTTCATCCACCATTGAGAACCAAGTCACCGGGATACGGATTGCGTTGAACCCGGCATCACGCACCATCAAAATTATGTTTTCGTTGGTAACTACGTTGTTCCAGTGAGTTTCTTGGCGCTCCGGGTTGTTGTGCCGGATGGATGCCTCACTGGTACCCACATCGGAGTCTAAAGTATTGCCGAGGTTCCAACCCACCGTGATCGCATCTACTAAACCATGGGCGTTTGCAAAACTATCGGGCAAAGGCACCCAGCGGTTGGGCAACTCCTCGGGCACGGCGGGTAGCGGTCTGATGGTCCCATCATCTGTCGCCCCCGGCGCAGGCTCCGGATAAGTGCCAGTTCCAGGCTCCAAATACTGCCCTGTGCCCCCGCCGTTTCCGGTAGAGCACCCACCTAATGCCAGTGCCGCAGCCAGCCCTACCCCAACAACTCCAAACAACTTCCGCATGAGAATTATCCTAGCAAGTTTCTAAAGGGAACATTTGAACTTTCAAAAATTCTAGAATTAGGGCTCAATGACTTGAACATATTCTTCCCACGACTCCCACAGAGGAACATCGGGCTCAGTATCGTTACCCTCCAACTTATCTTCCGAGACTTCGGCAATTTCATAAAGAGAAGTGTCAGAATGTTTCGTCTGATAATAATCTCGGCACTGTTTGGCTTCGCTTAGAGTTTCAAAAGCGGCAAACGGATACTCAACGTACCCCTCGCTGGGCTGTGTTTGCAGTACTAGATAAACAGTTTTCATTTCACTTCGTTTCATTCTGGGGTAACACTAAACCCCCGCCGAAAAGCGGGGGATTAGCAACGATTGTTAACGCCGATAAGGGGCCGTTGCAGGTCGCGTAGAAGTAAAAACCGCTTAGCGTGATGAGTGGCTGTGAGTATTGGAGTGGCCGGTCTGGGACTGGCTGGCGAGGATAGGTACTGACCGTACCTGCTGATGCGTGACTCAATGAGTGGATGACCCTTTCTGGTGTCTTGGCCTTGACTTGTCCGCTGAAGTGGGAAGGTCAGTACCGTCCCCGTGCTCACTCCGATGGCTTGATTAGAAGAATGCCTAACCACGTGTTGTGGCTCGTCACAGTGTTGCCTTGAAGTGGTTCTAAGTCCCGGGTTCGGTACCGACCTTGAATGGTCACCCCACAACCGAATTGGAGAGGAACCATCTAAATGGCTATTATTGCTCAACTTTATTCATTTGTCATTGGTGTTGACACGCACGCCAAAGAACACGTGTTATCAATTTTGCGGTGTTCCGGTGAACTCGTAGAGACTAAATCTTTTCGGGTAAATAGTCTAGCAGCGGCAATCCGTTGGGTTTCCGCGACTACTGGCGGCAGCCGTGAGAATTTGTGGGTGATTGAGGGGGTTGCAACCTACGGAGCCACGCTTGCAGCTCAGGTCGTCGCTGCTGGTTATCGTGTGGTTGAAGCAGCGCGGATGAATGCGCGCGCCCATCACGCGGTTGGTAAAACCGATGTTCTTGATTCACAGCGCATTGCTCAAGCCGTGCTACCACTTGATGAATCCAGGATGCGGCTGCCGCGCGCCCATGACGGGATTCAGGCGGCGTTACAGGTTTTGGTTACCGCCAGAGAGCAACTGACCACCCAGCGCACTGCGAATATCAACTATTTGACCGCGTTGTTAAGGCAGTGGGAGTTAGGTATTGATGCCCGTCGTTCTTTGGCCAACAAGCAAATATCGGCAGTATCGCAATGGCGGTCTCGAAAAGATGAGGAAATAGGCCTTCGAACTGCACGCAACGATGCTATCCGCACTGCAAAGCTAATTGAGAGCTTGAATATAGAGATAGCAGATAACTACAAAGAAATTGCCGCCCTGGTTCAAGCAAGCCCGGCAAAAGTGTTGCTTTCAGAACCTGGCATCGGCCCAATCACTGCAGCAGTTTCGTTTTGTGCTTGGTCACACTTAGGCAGGGTTCGGAATGAAGATGCATTCAAGTCCTTAGCTGGAGTTAATCCAATCCCGGCATCATCTGGGAATACCACTCGGCATCGCTTGAATCGCGGCGGGGATCGAAGGCTCAATAGCGCCCTCTATATGGCCACCATCGTCCGCGAAAAACGAGATGAAGAAACCCGCTCCTACATCCTACGCCGCACCGAACAAGGCAAAACTCGCAAAGAAATCCGCCGCTGCTTGAAAACTTATTTAGCAAGAAAGATATTCCGGCTCCTAAACCAAGCAGCCAAAGAGGAGAATAATCTGGTCGAAAACCACACACTTACCGCTTAATCAAAAGTGGCCACTGCAGCGCCGCCCACGCATCGCGCCCGAGGCGCGATACTGAAAATATGGCCGCGCCATAGGCGCGACCTGGGGCGGCGGTAGCGCCCCTCACTCTAAATAGAATGAGGGGCGCAAAATACCGGAAATCAACTTGACAAACATAGAAGAGTCAAGGCCGAGCAAGAGTGACGTGGACATACAGTCCACAAACGGCTGCGAGAACGCAGTAGATCGCCGATTTAGCCAGCCAAAACTTGGTCAAGGATAATTTGGGCGGTCGCGCCCGGCACCGTGGGTAGGTGATGCAGGGTTTCGATGATGGCCTCGGACGGGTGCTGCTCAGCGAGGCGAGTAACCAGGAACGCGCGCGCCACTACCAGCAGCTCGGCAATCAAAGGCTCGGTGAGGCGGTAAATTACGGCGTTGCCCGTGCGGGTCGATTCCACAATGCCGCTGCGCTTCAACACAGCCATGTGCTGCGACAGCGCGGAAGGCTCAGCACCCGTCACCTCAAGCAGCACAGTTACCGGAGCGCTGTAGTTCTCATCTGCCGCCATTACCTCCAGCGCCGCCAAGCGAGCCGGGTGGGCTAAGGCTTTAAACAAGCCCGCCTTGATCTCATAAAGGGGTTTGTTGGCGAGTTGAGCGGAAGCAGTGGAATTCACAGACGCTAATTTAGGACTTACGGAATACGTTAATCGCGTTTAGGGCGCATATCGCACTACTTAAACGCACCGCTCAGCCCCATCGTGACACTGCGCAGGTATTCTAGGGCCATGGCAGGCATTCCGTTGCACCAACTGATCACCATCATCGAACGCCTTTACCCACCCATTTTGGCCGAGAGTTGGGATTCTATCGGGCTGACCGTAGGTGATCCGCAACAAGAGGTCAGCAAAGTGCTGCTCGCGGTAGACCCGGTGGTGGCGGTGGTGGATGAGGCGGCCAAAATCGGCGCTGACCTGGTGCTGACCCACCATCCGCTGTTTTTGAAGCCCGTACATTCGGTAGCTGCCAGCACGTTCAAAGGCAACGTGGTACACAAACTCGCCCGCCACGGCATCGCGCTGTACAACGCGCACACTAATGCTGATTCGGCGCCACGCGGGGTGGCGCAAGCCCTAGCTGAGGCAATCGGCCTGCGCAATTTGAAGCCGCTAGTGCCCCCTACCCGGGTGCCCGATGGTGAAGCATTGATCGACCCACCCGAGCCCCCAGTTAATCACGGCATCGGCCGCGTGGGGGAACTGCCTTCGACGATGTCGCTCGCTGCCTTTGCCCAAAAAGTGGTGGATTCGCTACCCAGCACGGCCCAGCCCGCGCGCGTTTCCGGAGATTTGGAAGCCCCAGTGCGCCGGATCGCCGTGTTAGGTGGGGCTGGGGATTCGTTTTTTGAAGCGGTCCGTATGCACGATGTTGATGCGTATGTCACTTCAGATTTGCGGCATCATCCGGCCTCTGAAGAACGCGAACGCGCCGTTTTTGAAGCCCGGGTTTGGCCCGGCGCCGCCGCTAAACCCTATTTAGTAGACGTTTCCCACTTTGCCTCCGAATGGCCCTGGTTGCCTTATGCGGCCGAGGATTTGGCTGCGGCCTGCCGTGCCGAAGGCTATGACGTTACGTTTGAAGTCTCGCGCCGCAATACTGACCCATGGATCGCCATCGTCGGCCCTAATGGCCCCGTATCCCTCACCTAAAACCCCCGCACCGCCGGTTGAACCCTCCTGTCATTCTGCGGCAAGTCCGCGTAGCGACAAATACATCGATTATCGATGAGTTCTAGTGTTGGTTGAACCCTCCTGTCATTCTGCGGCAAGTCCGCGTAGCGGATGCAGAACGCAGAACCTCGTAAACTTTCTAATTGAAACAAGGAATAAGAACATAATGCAAAGCAACGCCGACCAACTAAAACTTCTTGAACTCCAGGGCCTAGATTCGCAACTAGCGCGCTTGCGCCATGAACGGCAAACCGACCCCTCCATCGCGGTGGTCACTGACTTGGAGCGCAAACTGGCGGACCTAAACAAGTCCTTAGCCACCGCCAAAATAGCAGTGGCCGATCAGACCCGCGAGGTCGCCAAAGTGCAGGGGTTTATCGATGAGGCCAACGCCCGCCTCGCCAAACATCAACAAAAGATCGACAAGGGAGATCTAGATTATAAGGACACCACTGCGGTCAGCGGTGAAATGACTAACTTGGTAGCCCGCATTGCTGACCTGGAAGACCAGCAGTTGGAGGTAATGGAGCGGTTGGAAAACTGCCAAGCCGCCGAGGCACAAGTAGCGGCTGCGACTGCCCGAGTTTCCGATGATTTAGCCCGCACAGTTGCCCTCCGGGATGCGAGGCTCGGCGAGATTACAAACCAGGGCCGCGCCATCGTCGGGCAACGTGATGCCCTAGCTAAAACCATTGCCCCGCCGCTAGTGGCTGCTTATGACAAGTTGCGCGTGCACCTGAACGGTGTAGGCGCGGCGCGGTATTGGGGCGAGCGCTGCGAGGGGTGCGGGCTGCCCGTCTCCCCCAGCGAGCAAGAAGCCCTAAAAAACGCCACTCCCGATGCCGTAACCCATTGTGAAGAGTGTGGCCGCATCCTAATCCGCGTCCCCCAATAACGGGTTCCTTTGGGCGGCCTACTGCGTTATCACCTGCTCACGGTGATCTTCAGCCCCTGTTCTGCGATTATCGGCGCAGAATGCTGCACCAGACTCATATTCCGTGCCGTGTACAAAGCTGTAACTGTCATTCTGCGGCAATGAGCGTAGCGAGGAAGATCGCAGAATCTCACGAACTTCCGCAAGAAACTCAAGTGACTTTTTTTACATCGTCGTGTTACGCCACTGTGACCGGAATGTGGCGTAGGCTCCCCTCAGATTCTTTTCTCTCGGGAGTAGCGGATGAAAACTCATATTGCGAGCGGGGTGATGGGCCAAAGCGGCGTCATCACAGCATCGGGCGGTTTGTATGACCCGGCGATGGAGCATGACGCCTGCGGTTTGGCCTTTGTGGCGACGATGCGGGGCACGCCGGGGCGCGACATCGTGGATGAGGCTCTGACTGCGCTGCGCAACCTAGACCACCGGGGTGCGGTGGGCGCGGAAGAAAATACGGGCGATGGCGCGGGCATTTTGACCCAGGTTCCCGATGCGTTTTTGCGCGAGGTGGTTGATTTTGAGTTGCCGCCTGCCGGGCAGTATGCCGTTGGTATGGCGTTTTTCCCCAAAGGCGCCTCAGTCAATGCGCTGGAGTCTAAGTTCGCGAAAATCGTCAAAGATGAGGGCCTTGAGGTTTTGGGCTGGCGCATTGTGCCGACCAACGCCACCATGCTGGGTCCAATTGCCCAATCTACGATGCCGCGCTTCCGGCAAGTTTTCTTAAGCGACCCAACGGGCAAACTGAGCGGAATTGATCTAGACCGCAAAGCGTATCGCGTACGCAAACGCGCCCAAAATGAGCTGGATCTTTACTTCGCCTCATTGTCATGCCGCACTTTGGTTTACAAAGGAATGCTCACCACTAACCAGCTGCAACCGTTCTTCCCGGATTTGAGCGACCCGCGTTTCGCCTCGGAAATTGCGCTAGTTCACTCGCGGTTCAGCACCAATACCTTCCCCAGCTGGCCGTTAGCTCAGCCGATGCGCTACATTGCGCACAACGGCGAAATCAACACCATCCGGGGCAACCGCAACTGGATGGCGGCGCGTGAAGGCCAAATTAGCAATGACCTAATTGGCGATTTTGATCCGCTGCTGCCCATTTGCACTCCGGGCGCTTCGGACTCGGCATCGTTCGATGAAGTACTAGAGCTGCTGCATCTATCGGGGCGTTCGCTGCCCCATGCCGTTTTGATGATGATCCCCGAAGCTTGGGAACATAACGATGCCATGGACCCAGCTTGGCGCGCGTTCTATGACTACAACAGTTGCCTCATCGAACCCTGGGACGGCCCGGCAGCGTTGGCCTTTACTGACGGCACGGTGATTGGTGCAGTTTTGGACCGCAACGGTTTGCGCCCAGCGCGTTATTGGGTCACCGATGATGGGTTAGTGGTTTTGGCTTCTGAATCTGGCGTATTGGATTTAGACCCAGCTTCCGTAGTGCAAAAAGGCCGCTTAGAACCCGGAAAGATGTTTTTGGTTGATACCAAAGCTGGCCGCATCATCGAAGATAAAGAAATCAAAGATGAATTAGCTGCTGAAGAGCCATATCAAAAGTGGTTGGATGAATATCAAATTGATTTAGAATCATTACCCAAGCGCGAGCATATTGAACATACGCCAGCTTCGGTAGAACGCCGCCAACGCACCTTTGGTTACACTTTGGAAGAATTGCGCTTAATTCTGACCCCAATGGCAAATACCGGTGCTGAACCTTTGGGTGCCATGGGTACTGATACCCCAATTGCGGCAATTGCGGACCGGCCTCGGTTGTTATTCGATTATTTCCAGCAAATGTTTGCGCAAGTTACTAACCCGCCACTGGATGCCATCCGGGAAGAACTAGTTACTTCGCTACGCAGCGCTATTGGCCCTGAACCCAACATCTTAACTGCTGACCCTTCCCATGCTTTGAAAGTCGCTTTGCCATTCCCGGTTATCGATAATGACCAGCTTGCGCAAATTGTGCACATTGCTACTGATGACCGGCTGCGTGGGGTATTCCGCGCGCACACTATCCGGGGTTTGTACAAAGTAGCTGGGGGCGGTAATGCACTGCGCAAACGGCTGCGGCAGATTTGGGCAGAGGTTGACGCCGCTATTGAAATGGGCGCCACTCAAATCATTTTGTCTGACCGGCATAGTGATGCCCAATTCGCTCCAATTCCATCGTTATTGTTATGCGCTTCCGTACACCATCATTTGTTACGGCAACACACCCGCACCAAGATTTCCCTAATTGTGGAGGCTGGCGATGTGCGCGAAGTTCACCATGCAGCTTTGCTAATTGGTTATGGAGCCGCTTGCATTAACCCGTATCTAGCCATGGAAAGCGTGGAAGATTTAGCGCGCCGTGGTTATTTGGATGTTACGCCCGAAAAGGCGGTAAAGAACCTGATTTATGCTTTAGGTAAAGGCGTATTGAAAGTAATGTCCAAGATGGGCATTAGCACCATTATGAGTTACCGTGGGGCCCAAGTATTTGAAGCGGTTGGCTTATCACAAAAAGTTATTGATAAGCACTTTACCGGCACTACCTCGCGCTTGGACGGCGTGGGGTTGGACATCATTGCCGATGAGGTGGCCGCGCGACATCGTCATACCTACCACAAGCATGGCCCTGCCGAGCAACAACCGCTGGATGATGGCGGCGAGTACCAGTGGCGGCGCACCGGCCCGGACCACCTGCTGGATCCGGAAACCATTTTCTTGCTGCAACAATCTATCCGCTCTGGTTCGGCTACTCAGTTCAAGGCGTTTACGGATCGGATTGATGATACTTCGCGCCGCTTGTTGACGGTGCGCGGCTTGTTAGGCTTTGCGCCTGACCGCCCGCCGGTGCCCATTGATGAGGTGGAGCCGGTATCCGAAATTGTGAAGCGGTTTGCCACTGGCGCTATGAGTTTTGGTTCCATTTCGGCTGAGGCTCACACCACTTTGGCTCGTGCCATGAACCGTTTGGGCGCCCGCTCCAATACTGGTGAGGGCGGCGAGTATCCTTCACGCCTGTACGATGGCGAACTACGCTCCAAGATCAAACAAGTCGCCTCTGGTCGCTTTGGAGTCACGTCAGAATACTTGACCAATGCGGATGACATTCAAATCAAGTTGGCCCAAGGTGCCAAGCCCGGTGAGGGCGGGCAACTGCCCCACGCCAAGGTGTACCCGTGGGTGGCCGAGGTTCGGCACACTACCCCCGGCGTTGGTCTGATTAGCCCGCCGCCGCACCACGATATTTACTCCATTGAGGATTTGGCTCAACTCATTTACGACCTGAAAAACGCCAACCCCACTGCCCGGATTCAGGTTAAATTGGTCTCTGAGCATGGGGTAGGTACCATCGCCGCTGGCGTTAGCAAGGCCCGGGCCGATGTGGTGCTGATTTCCGGGTTCGATGGTGGTACTGGTGCGGCGCCACTTACCTCCATCAAACATGCGGGCACGCCCTGGGAAATCGGCCTGGCCGAAACCCAGCAAACCCTGGTGATGAATGACTTGAGGGATCGCATCACCGTGCAGGTTGATGGGCAACTACGGACCGGGCGCGATGTGGTAATCGCGGCACTGTTAGGCGCTGAAGAATTCGGCTTTGCCCAAGTTGCCATGGTGGCCATGGGTTGCGTGATGATGCGCGTTTGCCATTTGGACACCTGCCCCACCGGCATCGCCACCCAGAACCCCGAACTTCGCAAAAAATTTGTTGGTAAACCAGAAGACGTAATCCAGTATTTCGAGTTTGTGGCTCAGCAAGTACGTGAGATATTGGCTTCCCTTGGTTTCCGCACCTTAGAAGAGGCAGTGGGCCAAACTCAAGTGCTGGACACTCATGAGCTAGTGGAGCACGCTAAGGCGGATCACCTAGACCTGTCTGCGGTGATTGAGCAAGTGCAGCCCAAGCCTGGCTCGGCGCTGCACCAAACCAAGCTGCAAGATCACAAACTCGATGAGGCTCTGGATGTCCAACTCATTGACCTCGCTGCGCCCCTTCTCAACAAACAAATTTCCGGTCATTCTGCGCAAGGAGCGTCAGCGACGCCGTCGCAGAATCTAGAAAAACTGGACCTAGAACCGATTCACGGCTCCTTCCCCATCCGCAACGTCAATCGCGCCGTCGGCACGCGTTTGGGCTACAACATCACCAAGCACTTTGGCCGCCAACAGTTACCGCCCAACACCATTGACCTCACCTTTACCGGTTCGGCCGGGCAATCCTTTGGCGCCTTTGTGCCACCGGGTATCACATTGCGTTTGTTCGGTGACTCAAATGACTACTTAGGCAAAGGGTTATCGGGCGGCATCATCGCAGTGCAACCTGACCCAGCCGCCAAGTTTGACGCCTCCAAGCAAATCATTGCTGGCAACGTTATCGCATACGGCGCCACCGGCGGTGAGATTTACCTACGGGGCCGCGTTGGCGAACGTTTTGGCGTGCGTAACTCCGGCGCCACCTTGGTGGCAGAGGGCGTGGGCGACCACGGCTGTGAATACATGACCGGCGGCACTGTGCTGGTAATTGGCCCCACGGGCCGCAACTTCGGCGCTGGCATGAGCGGCGGCACGGCCTACGTACTTGACCTGCCCCGCGAACTCATCAACCCCGAACTATTGGCAGGCACCACTCCATCCGTCTCACCGATCTCCGATTTGCCCGATGATGAATCCACCAAAGAGTGGGAAACCATCAAGACCTTACTAGAGCGGCACGTTGAAATGACCGGTTCCCCCGTGGCTGCCGAGTTGTTGGCCAACCCTGCCCCATCCCGCTTCACCCGCATCCGCCCCTCCGGTTGGGCGCGCATCCGGGAAGCCATCGAAGATGCCACCGCTGGAGGCACCATGCCCGATGAGGCCAACTGGAACCCGACTAAGTGGTCTGAAATGTTGGCCTATGCGCACGGCTCGGGCGGTTCGCTCAAAGTCTCGCCGGAAAACAAACGCTCCGGTGAATTGGCTGATGCGACCAGAGCTAACGTCATTGATAGCGACAACTTTGACAAGAGCAAAAAGGCCAACCAGGCTGACGTAGCGGACATGCTGGACGATGCTGGCAACCTCGAAGTCCCGGTTGGTAGCGGCTACCACGGTACCGATCAAGTCCCCGTTGACAATAAAGAAAGTCGCCTAAGGAGCACTTTAGGTGCATCTCAAAACCACGGAGATACCCCGTAGCCGTCATACGCGCACTACCACGTCCAATTCTTCTTACCTGTCATCCTGCGGCAAGGAGCGAAGCGAGGAAGAACGCAGGATCCCCCAGGCAGTTTGAGTCCATCAACCGTTAATAACTTCAAAACAAAAGGCAACGAACATGGCAGACCCGAATGGTTTTCAGAAAATCCGTGAACGCCAACTCCCCCCGGACCGCCCGGTAACCGAGCGCCTACAGGATTGGAATGACGTGCATGCCCCGCTGCCCGGTGGCCAGCCCTGGCTGCGCGAGCAAGCCAGCCGGTGCATGGACTGTGGTGTGCCGTTCTGTCACTTCGGCTGCCCGCTAGGTAACTTGATCCCAGAATGGAATGATTTGGTTTGGCGCGGCAAACTGGGCGATGCAATAGCGCGCATGCACGCCACCAACAACTTCCCCGAGTTCACCGGGCGCGTGTGCCCAGCTCCCTGCGAGTCTGCTTGCGTGCTTGGCTTGATTGAGCCGCCGGTTACTATCCGTAACATTGAAATGGGTATCGCCGATGGCGAGTTTGATGAACCGCTAGTGCCGGAGAAACCCGCGCGCTTAACTGGTTCCACCGTGGCAGTGGTAGGTTCTGGACCCGCAGGTTTGGCTTGCGCCCAACAACTCACCCGGGCCGGGCATACCGTGGTGGTTTATGAACGTGCCGATAAAGTGGGCGGTTTGCTGCGCTACGGTATTCCTGATTTCAAGTTGGAAAAGCATTTGATTGACCGCCGTGTGGCCCAAATGGAAGCCGAAGGCACGCGTTTCCGCACCAATACCAATGTTGGCACCGACATCGCCTGGGACGATCTACAAAAGCGTTACGATGCCGTAGTTTGCGCCATCGGCAGCACCATCCCCATCGACTTGCCGGTTCCAGGCCGTGAACTAAATGGCATCCACTTCGCCATGGATTACCTAAAACCAGCCAACCAAAAAGTTTCTCAGGCATCCGGTCTGGATTCTGCGGCTCCGCAAAGCTCCGCGCAGAATGACGGAAACACCTCCGCGTCACCCTGCGCGCAGTCGCAGGGTCTAGAGGAAACATCGGGAACCTCAATAAATGCCGCGGGCAAAAACGTAGTCATCATCGGTGGCGGCGACACCGGCTCCGACTGCCTCGGCACCGCGCTACGCCAAGGCGCCAAGTCGGTCACCACGCTGCAAGTGTTTGACCAACCGCCAACCGAACGCCCCGCCCATCAGCCGTGGCCTACCATGCCGATGGTGTTTAAGCTGTCCAGTTCACATGAAGAGGGTGGCGAGGTGCAATACCTGGCCAACACCGTCAAGTTTGAAGATGATGGCAACGGCGACGTTTCTGGGCTACAAGTCGCCAAGACTCAATTCGGAGAGAATGGCAGCATCGGTGCTGAACCTGGTAGCGAACGCTTACTCCCGGCCGACTTGGTTTTGCTCGCCATCGGGTTCCGCCATCCTGACACCGAAACCCTAAAAACCCAGCTTGGCTTGGACCTAAACCCGCGTGGCAACGTGGCACGCACGCCGGATTTCGCTGCCACCAAACCTGCGTTCTTCGTTTGCGGTGATGCCGGGCGCGGCCAATCATTAGTAGTTTGGGCCATCGCGGAAGGCCGAAGTTGCGCCGCCGCCGTAGACACCTACCTGCAGGGCCACACCGAACTCCCCGCTCCGATCAAGGCTAATACCACCCCACTAACATTAGCCAGTTAAGAACGGGACACCTAAGGCTATCTACCGCACAGTGCTCGCGGCGAAATCTCATCCCTATCTGCCCCGTCCTTACCCTTGGCGTAATACTTTAGGAGGATGCCAAAACCTGGATAGTTCATCCCCTAGGCTGATTTCAGCATTAGGTTAAAGCGGTAACTTTAGGGGCATGACTTCCGTAGCACTTGCCCCAGCACCGAAGCTGGGTTTCCTTAACAACCTCCAAAACCGCTTTGGCTTAGACGCTACCTCGCTGAAAATCATCGCCGTGGTGCTGATGTTCATTGACCACATCCACCAAATGTTTGGCCCCGTCGGCGTCCCGCACTGGGTCAACATGCCAGGTCGCATCGTGTTTCCCATCTTTTTGTTTTTAATGGCCGATAGCTGGCACTACACCCGCAACCGCAAACGGTTTTTAATCCGGCTGTACCAAGCCACCGTGGTAATGACCATAGGGTCGTTTTTGATTTCGGCGATGTTTCCCTATCCCGGCGTAGTTTTGATGAATAACGCCTTTATGACTTTCTTAGTGGCCGGTTTGTACATGTGGTTCTACGACATCATCCGCGACGGGGTATGGAACCACCAACCTAAGCAGATTGTCAAAGGCACTCTGCTCTGCCTGGTGCCTATCATCACCGCCGCCCCCATGTTAGTTATCGGCACCATGGCCGAAAACCCTGATGTGAATGTTACTCTGCTACGCGGGTTAATTATGGCAGCTAGCCTCATCCCCAACCTCGTGATGGTTGAAGGCGGGTTCATGATGGTGGCACTGGCGGTCTTGTTCTACATTTTCCGGGATCACCGCTGGGTCCAAATTGCGTTATTCGCCGCCCTGAGCCTTTTAGTCATGTGGAACAACCGCCACGGGCAAGACGTTCAATGGATGATGATTTTCGCAATTCCATTCATGATGCTGTACAACGGTAAGCCTGGGCGCGGCATGAAAGACTTCTTCTACGTGTTCTACCCGGCGCACATCTGGATTCTGTACATCATCGGCGCACTGCTGTTCATGTTCGGCATCACCCACCACACCCCCTACTACGCCAACCTATTCGGCGCCTAACCCTTGCCTTACCTAAAACGCCCGTCCCACCCCGCCGGTTGAGGAGGCCCAGATCGGTCTCGATACCAGCGGGCCACCGGCGGTTGAGCCTGTCGAAACCAAAGGTGTACGATGTACCCGGATGAGTTGGCCGGGCGGTCGCGTTTCACCATCGTACATAACCCGTCGGTTGAGCCAGCGCTTTAGCGCGTCGGTCGAAACCACGGGCGTTGCCCACGATGACGAACCGAGGAAGGTCCGGACTCCACAGAGCAGGGTGGCGGGCTCTACCAGCCCGCGCGCCTAAGACGCGACGAAGCCACCTGGCGCAACCCTCGGGACAGTGCCAATGTTCGCACTTAGCCCACCCAACCCGCTAAAATTCGTAGCGGATGAGTTGGCCGGGCGGTCGCGTTTCGTCATCGGACATTACTGTCACGATGACGAACCGAGGAAGGTCCGGACTCCGCAGAGCAGGGTGGTGGCTAACGGCCACCTGGGGCGACCCACGGGACAGTGCCACAGAAAACAAACCGCCATACCAGTCGGCCTAAGGCCTGTACGTTCTACGAGAGCGAGACCAGATGGTAAGGGTGAAACGGTGCGGTAAGAGCGCACCAGCGTGCTTGGTGACAGGCGCGGCTAGGTAAACCCCACCCGGAGCAAGGTCAGACAGGTTGCGAAGCATCGGACTGAGAGCTGCTCGCTCTCCTCGCACAACTCGCCCGCCCTTCGGGGCAGGGCGTGGAGCGCAGCCGGGTAGACCGCTTGAGCGCGGGAGCAATCCCCCGCCTAGATAGATGCCCGCCTATTACAGAATCCGGCCTACAGGCCAACTCATCCTCACTTCCGCTCAGATGCGTTGGCCTGTCATTTTCTCAGGCGCGCATCCAGCGCGATCCAACTCATCCACTATTACACCCCACCCGAAGAACTCGAAGGCTGGCAGATAATCAAAGCGATTGCATGCGCCGAAATTGACCCCGGTCGCATCTTCCACCGGGACACCAAGAGCTACATGAACATTATCTTAGACGACAATATAAGAAAACCCATCGCGAGACTTTATTTCAATCGCAAAAAGAAATTCGTTGGAGTATATGATGAAAACCGCATAGAAACTAAACACCCCATAGAAGAGCTAAATGGAATCTACGCCTTCTCCGACCAAATCCGCCGCACCGTTGGACACTACAGGTCGTAAAAAAGTATCCCAATCAAAAAAGTATCGCACCGAGTCCGCTTAGCCTGTAACATTGGGCCTATGGTAGCAACGCAGGCGGAAAGAGATTATCGCGTTAAGGTAAAGGCCGATGATGCCGAAATGGTTGAGCGTAAAGTAGCTTCGGGCGAATACGCCACCGCTAACGATGTTTTCAACGATGGCCTACAAGCACTACGGGATCGCGAGCAGAGCTTAGATCAATGGCTACAGGAAACGGTAGCACCGATTTGCGGTGACATCGTTGCGGGGCGTGGCACTTTCATGACACCCGATGAAGTTTATGAGAGCATCGCATCTGAACTGTCGGCCTCATAGTGGACAAATACACAGTCAAATTCGATATCCGAGCAAGAAACCAATTAGCGAGTGTCGCGCGCTATTTGGCCGGGGCCGCCGACCCTAACCGTGCATCATCATTTGTTCGAGACCTAACCAACGAGGCTAAGTCGCTGAAAATATTTCCCTATCGTGGACAAAGCAAAGACCACATCTACCCCGGTCTTCACATCATTGGCTACAAGCGGCGCGCCACTATCGCGTACTTAATTGATGACACCGATAAAACCGTGTCCATAGCGGGCATATTCTATGGCGGCCAGGACTGGGAATCAGAGCTACTCGCGCTACTACCCCAGCAAGCAGTTAGCACCGATAAATCCTCAACGAGTGCTACATAAACGCTACATAGGTCACGGATAACAAGGCGCGAGACCGCTACCACCTGCAACTATGCCGTCCGCTAAACCATTATCCGGCCTACAGGCCAACTCATCCGCTCATAGCGTTGCCAAGCGCTAAACCCGCATTATTTCAGGGATTATCAGATACTCTGAACATCATTTGGGAATTCTTCAAATTGTTGTAGTGGGTTATTGTTGGTATCTGCTTGCGGAATGCCACCGATTGCAGATATTGCCTCGCGGGCACGTTCACCGCATTTGATGTACCAATCATATTGACGTTGCCAATCAGAAGCATCTTCGATTGTGGGAACACTCTCTTGGGAGAATATCCGTAGGGCACCGCGTTTCCGGTTTTCGGTAGGTGGCACCCACTCGACGTCGTAATCCGAAAGGTATGGGCTGATTTCTTCTTTTCTGGCTTCTAACTTTTGGTACCGGGCTGCATTCTCCTCCGGCGTGCCGTTTTCAAGCAGAAGCTCGGTTACCAGCCTATTCTGATTACGAGTAAACAGCCAATTGCTACCCGAACCAGCACCAGCAGACATACTGACCCATGGTTGACTACTGGTGGTACCTCGTGTCCATGACGGGTGCTTCGCGCGCAACACTGGCAAGAACGCCTCCCAATAAGTGCGGTATTTATCGCCCGTCCGCAGGGGGTCAGTGATTGTTCGAACTTGTTTAGCCCACTCATTAGGTTGGGATACGATTTCGAAGTTTGGTGCGGGGTTTGAATCACCAATACGCACTACGTTTATTTTTACCGCAAAGAAGCTAGTATCTTCGTTAGTTCTTTCATTTAGCCAATCAAGTGCTTGCCGATGTTCGGGACGGAAGCTCTTTGCGACCCAAATGATTATTTTAGGGTCTGTGCCACCAGCATATGTCATTATCTGCCCTAGATGGGTGTGGTCAGATTCTTCAAGCTGGTTCTCTACAATTACCCTAGAGCCGTCACTCAGGTTCCTCCCAATCAAATCCAGGCTAAAAGTTCCGACCGGATGTTCAGCAGCCTCAAGTTCCAAATCTAGACCGAGCAACTCGGAAAGCACATCAGCATTGTCCAGCAACCACGGCGTGAAGTCGGCTGATTCACTGGGCCAAACTTGGCGCGGGTCAATTGTATTTAGTCTACCAAGTCCAGCGTCGCCCATAAGCAATAGCATACCTTGCTAACTTCAGCATTGGAGCCGCATCGTTGGCCACTACAGGTCCTAATCTAGACCCAACCAAGAGGCTAGTAGCGAGTCCGCTTAGCCTGTAAGATTGGGCCTATGGTAGCGACGCAGGGAAAAAAATTATCGCGTTAAGGTAAAGGCCGATGATGCCGAAATGGTTGAGCGTAAAGTAGCTTCGGGTGAATACGCCACCGCTAACGATGTTTTCAACGATGGCCTACAAGCCGCTGGTTCAAGAGCATCGCCAATTTTCCAGTAGCCTCGTCATCGTTCCTAAAGCTTGAAACCTCTCGCGTCGCTTTGCGTTATGGCATGCCAAACGCTGAGGTAGCACCCTGGCTAATCAATTTATTCTAGAACTAAGTGAAACCCGCTCATATCGGATTTGTTCAGATTTTGGTCTAACTGCTGCCAGCGCAAACTTTTTTAGGGCGCAGACCAACGCTCCACCCTAATGCTACATAACTACTGTTTCTGGCGGTGAAGCTCGCGCTACTCTGCCCGCGTTACTGGATAGCAACTTGCGCCCACCTTATGCCAACCACCCAAGATAAAACCGCCGAGGCCATAGATAACAACTTTGCCCGGCAATTCGGCAATCCACCCACTGCCATCAGCGCCAATGCCGCGTTTTAACCGCAGCCTAAGTTTTCGCGGTAAGATGGTTGCTATGACCATGACGCTTGACCCAACAACGCGCACCCGAACTACGGCGAAAGCCGCCGAACGGTCTGAGGTTGACGCCGCATGGGCAGCTACCATTGCTAAACGCCTCGATGACTTGGAAAGCGGCAAGGTTAAACCAGTTAGTGGCCGTGAAACCAGCCAGATGATCGACGCCATGATTCGAGATTGGCCAGAGTGAGCCACGCAACCCAATCCAATGCCGATGACGAGCGCCTATCACTAACCGATTGGGATGAACACCCAGCAGCGCGGGCTGAGGCGTTAGAAGCAGTTCAACGATACTTAGAGGATGGCAACAAACTGGGTGCAGCCAGATTTAGAGCCGCACGTTTAGCAACCCTTGACTTTATTTTGACTTGGCCAGGCTCGCCAGCCGTTGATAAAGATGTTCCAGCCGATCCACCAGTTCAGAGCTTCACTATGGGTAAAAAATGGAAGCGGCGCATCGTTTATCAACAACGAAAAAACGGTCTCGTTTGGATTTTGGCTTATGCGCCTACTGATCGCGAGCCTGGTTACTGGGTAGAACGTCTGGATGACTTGTCGCCAGGCGAAAAAACCCAATCCAATGCTACATAAATGCTACATTAGCCACAGATAACAAGGCGTTAAACTGCAACCACCAGCGGCGATACCGCCAGTTTAACCATTATCCGGCCTACAGGCCAACTCATCCACCCATTGATTTCCCCCCATTCCTTAGGTTTGACAAGGGCTGATGTAAAACTCTTTTTTACTGCCTTTCCACGGCTTCAAATGTGGGATAATGAGGGCATGAGCATTTCTGTTACCCCTTCTGGCATTCATAGGTGGGTTGACGGTTTAAGCCCTGTGCAAGCTGAACGGCTTCGAATCGTGGCTGAGATGGATGACCTGCTGCCCGCCATTGAACCAGATATCTCACCCGTTGATATTATGGACATTGTAGCTAATTACTTTGACCTTTCAGTTGATGACTTGATCTGTATAAGCCGGGTAGGGGCGCTCGTTGAAGCCCGGTCCATCGCGATGTTTTTGTGCCGTCGGATGACCGACCTTTCATACCCAGACATCGGCCGGTTATTCAAACGCGACCACAGTACTGTGGTGTCCGCCTGCAAAAAGATTGAAGCGCAGTATGCGGATTCCGCCCACCCGGATACCTTTACGCAGGTTGAAGAGCTGACCGCGCGCATTAAGCAGAAACAGCATGCCGGGGCTTAAGTATCTTGTACCTGTGGATATCTTGATTTTCTTCTGGACGGCTTAACCAAAACCTAGACTCACCGCAATCCGCATTCTTGGGATTCTAACAGAAAAATGGCTGCCACCGAATTGAAAGCCGGTATAGTCAAGGGCTGTGTATACCAACCCCTATCAGGGACGACGAAGAAATGTGGCCGGACTGTTGGCGGGGCTGGCAATTACGCTGTTGGTGCTGGCGGGGTTGGCATTTGGGGCGGACCGGGTGGCGGCATCATTGGTACAAGGCACGGTGGAACAAGCCTTGGCGATTGGAACCGTAGCAGCACCAGGCGCACACATTGAGGGCGCCGCCCTAAACATCGACAATGATTTTCCCTTTTTACCCCAGTTGCTAAGGGGCCAGCTACGTGAGGTTTCAGGCGCGTTGGGCCGAGGCGACTTTGGGCAGTTTGAAGTACAAGATTTGCATTTCCATGCCGAGGGTGTGCACATTCCGGCTCTGACTGCGGCGGATTTGGGGCGCCGCCTGGCCGGACGCCCCACCCATATTTCCCTGCCCGTTGACCACCTAGAAGCAAATGCACTAATCCCCTACCTTACTATTTCAAATGCGATTAGCCATCAATTCAGTAACCTCACCGGCGGCGATATTGTAACTAAAGCAGATAGCAATGCACTAGTGTTTTCATTTGAATTGCTGGGCGCCGAGATTTCATTTGTTACCTCCCCTACGGTATTACCACCAAATACGATTAACATAAATGTGGATCAAATTATTTTGGGTGGCGTTATAATTACTCCTAATGATTTGCCATTTGGGTTGGGCGCGCAAATCCCCACGGAATTTCAGTTTGCTCCCGATTTACCATCTGGCGCCAGCATTGATCAAATTACGGTACAACCCGATGGATTACGTATTTACTTAACAGGAAATAATGTTGACATCACGCGCTTATTTGGGTAGCAGCACCAGCCCGGAAATACTTTTTGACCGCCCGATGGTGCAAATTAAGACAGCTACCGGGCCATGAGCCGGACAGCATCCCATACAAATTGCTGGTAGTACAACACGCATCGGGTAGAATAGTCGCACGTTTGCGAAAGCCCGATCAGAAAACGGAAATTCCGGTGACCCACATCTTCCCACAAAAGGGTGCGGCACTCCTGCATCGGTAGTAGCACAAAGCTTTGAAGGTGAACCACCTCCTATATGAACACCCTAACCCTTGACCGTCCGGTAACTGACGGATTAGTTGAAGCCCCTTTTTCGGGGCTGCCCGATGAGGTAGTAGCGCAAGCGGAATACATCATGAAGAACGATGATGCCGCAGCATCGTCATCGGCATCGTCATCGAACGATGAAAAGAACGCCCTAGACAAAAATATCACGGCCAAATGGCTGCTGAAATTTGCGTTGCCCACCATTGCCAGCTCCGTGGCGATGACGGCCTTCGGCATGGTGGATGGCATTTTCGCCGCCCGGATTATTAGCCCGCAAGCCCTAGCCGTGGTGAACCTGGTTTTCCCGATGGTTACCTTTGTGATGGCGGTTGGTTTTATGTTGGCCACCGGCGGCATGGCGCTGGTTTCCAAGCAACTCGGTGAGGGCAAAGGCGCCGCAGCACGCGCAAATTTCACGATGCTGGCGCTAATTACGCTGGGCGTTTCGGTGGTGCTTTCCGCCATAGGCATTTTGTTCCCCAATTTGGTGCTCAGCATCTTGGGCGTGGACGCCAGCCTGCACGCACTCGCTACCGAATACATGCAGCCGTTGTTGATCGTGTTCCCGGCCGCCATCGTCGGTTTTTATCTGAACCAATTCTTTATTGCCGCAGGTAAACCCACACTGGCCATGGTGGCCTCGCTGGCGGGTGGTTTGGTTAACATTAGCCTCAACTTCCTTCTGATCGCGCATCTGCAAATGGGTTTGCGTGGCGCTGCCCTGGCCACCGGCCTCGGCTACACCGTGCCTGCCATCATTGGCGCCGTGTACTTTGCGCGCAACCGCCAGGGTTCACTGTACTTTGTGAAACCGACGTGGAATTGGAGCGTGTTTGTAAAGTCCGCCACCAATGGCGCCTCCGAAATGGTCACGATGCTAGCTATGTCCATCACGGCCGTGGTGATGAACAACATTTTGGTGCGTTTGGTTGGCTATGAAGGCGTGGCCGCCGCTGGCATCATGTTTGTGGGCCAAGGTTTGCTGGTTGGCATTTTGATGGGGTACAGCAGCGGCATCGCGCCCATCATTAGTTTCAACTACGGCGCGCTCAACCGCGAGCGCCTACAGCAAATTTTCCGTCTCAGCCTGGTGATTATCGCTATCGCTTCGGCGCTTGCCATCGTGGCTGGTTGGTTCTTGGCTAGCCCGCTCACCGTGGTTTACGTGCCGCGTAGCACCGAAATTTATCGCATGGCCGTCAATGCTTTCCGCATCGGTTTAATCGGGTTCTTGTTCACTGGCTTCAACATGTTTGCCTCCACGCTGTTTACCGCGCTTAACAACGGTAAAGTTTCGGCATTGCTAAGCTTTTTCCGCACCTTGGTATTCATCTTGCTGATGCTCTCGCTGCTGCCGGGCATTATGGGGCTCGATGGCGTATGGTACGCCTTGCCCGCTGCCGAATTGCTGGCCCTGGGCACCTCCATCTGGTTTGTAGCCAAACGCCGCCGCCACTACGGCTACGCCTAACCTTTTACGTTAGTTCTTAAGCCCGCCTCGCACTTAGTTGTGGGGCGGGCTTTTCGTGTCATTTTTTCCGCCTATGGCCCTGCTGGCACCGAGCCAAAAGCTAAAATCCCTTAATCGCCCCTCTCTGCAAAGTCCGCAGACCAACCCCACACGGAGTTACTATGAGTACCACTCACCTCTCCCCTATGGCAGAACTGCGCCAGGCAATCGAAAAAGCTCGCGCTCAGGCTGCCACTGGCGGAACTAACCAGGATGGGACTACGGCAGGCGCAGCTAATCCCATTGTTGCAGGTCTAGCTCCAGTGATCGTAGTAGCACCCACCACCGGGGCGGCCATCGCGGCTCGGCGCGAATTAGCGCTGACCGAGGGCGCTATTATCGGCGTCGAGTTTGTGAGCTTGTATCAACTTGCAGACCAAATGGCGCAGGGCTTATGGCGTACCGAACCTGGGCCAACCAAAACCGCCATCACGCCCGCGCAGCTTGAGGTGCTCTGGGCTAAGGTGTTGGCAAACACCTCTGCAGGCGCAACACAGTTTGCTGACGTAAAAGACGATCCCAGTACCATTGAGGCGCTGATCCGAGCATACCAAGAACTACGGGAACTACCCCCCGAGCAATCCGAGACTCTCTGGGACCTAAACCACTACACTACAGATTCAGTGGCAGAACTTGGGGTTGAGGTTACCCGAGCCATGCACCAAAAGCACCTCTACGATGTCCCAGATGTATACGATGCCGCCACCGAAGCCAGCGCCTTAACTGTCAAGGAAAACCCACTTTGGAATAACACTCCGTTGGTGCCGTACTTACTTGATGTGGCACCCCTATCCCCCTCGCAACGCCGATTTGTGGCGGCGTTATTTCCGGGCCTCAAATTCCAGGCTCCCAAACCTGAGCGCTTACCGGATAAGCCAGTTTTAGTCAGCGCTACCGATGCCGATGACGAAACCCGATGGGTAGTACGCCAGGTCAAAGCTCAACTACTGAAAAGCCCCGCGCACCGCATTGCAGTTTTATACTCTGCAAAGCAGCCGTATGCTCGCCTATTGCACCAACATTTTGCGGCTGCCGAAATCCCCACCTATGGCCCGGGTCCATACAGTTACGCAGAATACAAAGTAGTGCGTGACATTTTAGAATTTTTGGGTGCGGATGAACTCAAACGCATTTCTGAAGCAAAAAATTGGGTCGACCTCATTGAAGCCGTGCTAGCCGCACTACCCGACAAACCTATGTTCCCTGGTGGCATCAGCGAATTCGATTCGAGCGCCGAAATCGCAGCCTTAGCGGAGTTGCGTAAAAGCATAAAAAACGCCGCAGCTTTCGGCGAGCTACCCGGGTTTATCGCTAGCCCCAAGCGCCTAAAGGATTACTTGGCAAAGGAACTCAGCCGCACCGGCCCTTCTGTGGGTAAATCCGGTATCGGCGTGTATGTGGCACCCGTGTCCAGCGCCTTTGGCAAATATTTCGATTCGGTTTACCTAGTAGGTATGAGCGAAGATTTATACCCGGGGCGGATCGGCATCGAACCCCTAATCCCTAACCGCATCCGGGAGGTAGCGCGCGCGCAGGGGGTTGAATTGCGCACCCCAGCCACTACCGTGGCCCGAAAGTATCAAGTGTTACGCCAAGTAGTTTCCAACTCAGGCGACGTAACCATCACTTACCCGCGCAGTGACTTGCGCAGTGGCGGCGAAAGGTCACCGAGCCGTTGGCTGCCAAAGCGCGCGGCCAAATCACCTGACCGCCCCATTCCGTCGCACGCTGCAGAATTACGCAATACTGCTATTCCAGCCTCCGCAACTGAATTTGAGGTGCAAAATTCGGGAAATCTGGCCACCCAACCGCAAGACGAATGGCTAAAGCAAGAAAACCAAACCATTGTGGCTGCTCTCAAGATGGAGCAAGGGCGCCGTTCAGCAGAACTCACCCGCTATGACGGATATTTAACCCACAAAGCCGGTAGCGTAACAGATGCCAAACTCGCCAAAATCGACCCCAGGCGCAACGGAATTCCAGTTTCACCCTCCGCCCTCGAAGAGTTTGTTGACTGCCCGCACAGTTACTTCTTTAAACGGGTTTTGAAAGTTGAACCAATAAAGCTTGAAGACGACACGCTTGCCCCCGGCGCCGCCCCCATCGGCACTATCATCCATCGAGTTTACGAGCTTATGCTGGAACACTGCCGCACTCGCAACCGGCTCCCCGGCTTTGGCGAGCCGTGGCCCCATAACTTGGTCAAACTCGCCACGGGCGCGCTGCTAACCCAAGCAGTTAGAGAACAGCGAGCTAATGAACCGCTGTCTACCGGCCATGCCACCCTTTGGGCCATTAAAGAACCAGAGGTCAAAGAGGCGATAGCCGACCTGATCGCTGGCGATAATGCCTGGCGCGCCGCGCATAACGCCAAACCGTACGCTGCCGAGTACTACTTTGGCCAACTCCGTGACAAACACCGTACTGCAGATCCATTAACCGCCGTATTGGTGCAACTACCACCCGAACAAGGGCCGGGCGTGCCCTATTCCGGAGTTGTTTTGATGAAAGGTTCGGCTGACAAAGTAGACATCAGCAATGACACCATCTACATAACGGACATCAAAACCGGAAAACGCTATCCCGAATATGACGAAATACTTACTTCGGATGATTTTGCTGGTGGGCAAAAACTGCAACTGCCAGTATACGGCCTTGCTGGCCGCAGCCTGAAACAGATCGGCAATGACCCTCTCCCCGCACCCCCAACTCCGCAAGTGAAAAGCCGTTATTGGTTTGTGCTAAAAGACGATGGGGAAGTACTTTTGCCCCTAGATAAGGATGTGCTGGAAAATTACAGCGAGGCAATCGCCACCATCACCGCCATGATTGGCAACGGGGTTTTCCCCGCCACTCCCCCAGAAGATGATGACCGGGATGGCAAGGTCAGGTGCTCCTACTGCAACCCTGATGGGGCTGGCTACCGGCTAGGGCGCGCCCGTTGGAAAACCAAGAGTGGCGATGCCGCCGTTACCCCATTACCTGCTTTTGCCCAATTAGTCCGGAAAGCGTAACTAGAGCTATGTCTTCACCCATACCCCAATATTTACCAACCGACCAGGATGCCCGCGATCTAATTCTTACCGACATAGATCACACTTTATTTGTTAATGCCGGTGCCGGTACGGGTAAAACAACCAACTTGGTAGGCCGTATTTTCACCATGGTAAACCAGGGCATCCCAATTACCAACATCGCAGCTATCACTTTCACCAACAAAGCTGCGGCAGAGTTGCAGATTAGGTTACGCGACCGGCTGGAAACTGAAATTGCCGAACTCGAAGCCAAAACGCCGACGGGGCAAATTGGCGTGCCACAGCTGGAAGTGCTAGAAACTGCACTCCGTGACCTCGACAGTGCCGCGATTGGCACCTTGGACTCGTTTGCTAAACGGATTCTTACTGAGTACTCTTTGGAGGCCAAAGTGCCCCCCGCCTTTACCGTGGCGGATACCTTTGACCCAGCCACCGGATTCACTCGGCGTTGGCACCGTATCCGCGATCTACTGCTTGATGCTACTGCCCCGTTATCCGCGACAGCCACTGCCGCCACACCAGACCCCAATTCCGATATTCGCCAGTCACTTGAACGGCTGATGGGACTCGGCATTACCGTCAAGTACCTACGGGAAACGGTAGAGGCATTGGAACGCAACTGGGACAAGTTGGAAACAGCAGTTATTGCTCCCGGGCCACCGCCTGCCGTAGCACCAATCACTTTCCCGGGTGTGCTTAAGAAATTTAATGCGCTGCTTGGACTTGCCAACATTTGGGAGGAAGATGGTGAGTGGGGTCCGGAGAGAAAAGCAGCGGTAGAAGCTGCGTTGGCTGCTGTGCAGCAACCGGGCCTTTCTGATTCAGAGGTAATTAGTGCGTTGTTTGAGTTAGGTGATGCTAAACGAGGCGGAAAATATAAAGGTATCCAAGCTCAAAATAAAAAGTTTGATGCGGCCAAAGCAGCAGCAAATAAAGTCGCCCGCTCCCATGTTGATAACGCGCTACGGCATCTGGTGTATTGGATATCCAAGCTAGTGCTATCAGATGCCAAACAACGCCAAAAAGATGGAACCTTGCAGTTCTATGATGTGCTGGCATTAGCTCGGCAATTAGTTTCTGACCCTAAACTTACGTTTATCCGTGAGCAATTACATGCTCAATACCCGTATTTGTTGCTGGATGAATTCCAAGACACTGACCCAATTCAGATTGAAATTGCAACTCGCATTGCTGCCGATCCGCAGATTTATCACAAAAATAACCCGCTCCCTGAGAGCTGGGATCAAATACAAGTTACTCCAGGGTCCCTGTTTATGGTCGGCGACCCTAAACAATCTATTTACCGTTTCCGTGGTGCTGATATTGCCACTTACCTGGCAGCGCAAAATACATTTGGTCAAGGCAATGCCAAAATTGAATTGACCGAAAATTTCCGCACCACTAAACCCATTCTAGATTGGGTTAACACAGTATTTGATGAGCTTATCAAAGTAGATAATGATAATAAGACTCAACCGGAGTACACCCCGCTGAAGGCTTATCGCTTTTTAGCAAATGCAGATGGTTCCCGTGGAGAGGTGAAATATAGCCCCGGTTCGCACCCGGTAATCATTTTAGGCAATGATGCCACTTCGCCAACGCCTGAAGACCCCCGCAGCCATCGGACTAAAGAGGCCCAAGAAATCGCGGACATTATTGACATGGCCGTTGGCAAGTGGTCGGTCACCGAAACTGTTAAAAGAATGGTTGATGGGGTAGAGTTATTCGAAGCAGAAACGCGCACCCTAAAAGGTAGCGATGTCGCCATCCTGCTACCCAATCGCACCTCCCTGGGCACACTTACCGATGAGCTTACTGCCCGCAATATCCCCTACCGCACCGAAGCTTCATCCTTGGTTTACCAAAGTGAAGAAGTGCGCGCGTTATTAATGTGTGCGCGGGCCGTTGCTTTGTTGCACCATGACCCGTTCACCATCGTAAATGCGCTACGCACTACGCTTTTTGGTTGCGGCGATGATGACCTATTCCGTTGGAAAGCTGCGGGCTTTACTTTCCAGTACCCCTACGATGCCGAAAAGAACCAGGCAGCAGCTGATAAAGCCAGCTTGCCCGTTGCTGAGGCGCTGCGCTATTTAATAAAACTTGGGGATCAAGCTCAGTGGTTGACCCCGAGTGAGGTACTCACCCGCCTAATTACCGACCGCAAAATGTTGGAGGTTGCGGCTTTCACGCCGATCCGGCGCGATGACATTTGGCGGCAGTTGCGATTCGTGGTGGACCAAGCCCGCATGTTTGAAGAAGCTACCGGCGGCTCACTTGCCCAGTACTGCACCTGGGTGGCAGAACAAATGGATCCTAAAGCCAGGGTGTCCGAATCCATTTTGCCCGAAAGTGATGAGGACGGGGCGTCCCCAGTTCGTATTATGACGATCTACGCCGCCAAAGGGCGGGAGTTCCCAATGGTGATTTTGGCCGGACTCAATGCCCCTGCCAGCGACTCCGGGCCACGGATTTTTTTCCCGTCCGCCATCGCTGATGACGCTGAGGATGATACCGCTGCAGATGATGACATCACGGACGATGACGACACGGCAGCTGGCGATGACGCAGCTGGCGATGATACAGAGAAACCATTATATGAATTTTGTGTTAGCGACAGTGGGAACACTTATACCGGTGGGGCAAAGTCCCTAACTAGTATTGCCACCCACCACGCCAGAGCCGAAACTAAGCGGTTACTCTACGTTGGCGCTACCCGTGCCCAGAACTTTTTAGTAGTTTCGTTGTATCGGAAACCCGGTTCAGCAAGCCGGGCAAAAACCTTGGATGAAGCCCGCCAGGCGCTGTTTCAGGAAAAACATAAAATCGCTACCGAGGAAAAATCTGAAGCGCTATTAGCGGGTGGGGAGGCGTTGCCCCGTACCGTAACAGCGCAAAAGAAACGCCTGGCCGATATCGCCGCTTCCATTCCAATGCCTAAAAGCCTGCCTGGCGAATACCTGTACCAGGGCCCCGTAGTTCGCCCCGCTACCACCCAGGTTGCCCCCATCGGGCAGTTCATCAAACCAGTTTCGGAAGCTCAGTGGCAAAAAACGCACGATGCTGTAGTGGCCGCCGCCACCCTACCCGGGGTAGTCAGCCCCTCCCGGTTTAAAGGCAAAGACACCAGCGCTTTTGAAACCCCAATTGGTGGTACGGGTGATGAACTCGGTAACGATGGTTCTGGCATCATCGTGCCTACTGCGGCAAATAAGCCCGGCAGTAAAGAAGGCAAAGGCGGAGCCATCGGTACTGCTACCCACAATGTGCTAGAGGCACTGCTACGGGACCGCGCCGATGCCGTCAAAGAAGGCACGCTAACCCTAGACGATAGTCGCCTCACCGATTTGATCACTCAGATGGCTGAATTGGAGAGTATCGAAAGTGAAGCGCTGACTAGAAAAGTCAGCGACTATGTATTGGCCGCTTTGGCTCACCCCGAAATCCGAAAAGCGGCCGCGCAGCCGCACTGGCAAGAGTTCTGGGTTGGAGTTGATGCGGATTCTGAAGCTCGCAAGGTAATCCCCGCTGGCGTGAAACTGGCGCAGCAGGGCGTGCTGGAAGGCATCATTGACCTGATGTATCTGGACGGTGACCAGCTTGTCATCATTGACTACAAAACTGATGAGGTAAAAACTGAGGCAGACTTAAACGCCAAACGTGCCGAGCACGCGCCCCAGCAACGCGCTTACGTACAGATGGTGCAACAGGCTACCGGCCATGCCAAGGTGAAAGCCAAGCTGCTGTTTTTAGATGCTAAACCGCACGCCCAATTGATTGAGGTGTAAAGTGGACGCAGCACATAACCCTAACGCTTGGGCATTTATCATTGGTCGGTATGAGCGATGCGGGTATGAGATCAGCGATGAGTACCTAGAAGAGTATTACCCATACCCGCGCCATCAGATGGAACTTGCCTTGCGCACCCCCGATGTTGACATAATGCGCAAATTACACGCTGCAGGCTATAACAAAGAATTGGCGCGCAATCCGCACTTGTCACCAGATATTAAAGCGGAGTTGATTTCGAGTCGGGACTATGAGGTTCAAATAGCTCTGGCTAAAAACCCCAATTTAACTTTGGCAGACTTAATCGAGCTATTTACTAAGATTCAGCTTGAGCAGCGCACCCCCAAGTTTTCAATCGAGCTACTCGAAGCCCTAATTTCGCACCCGAACACCTCACTTGAATTTCTCGATCAGCTATTTTCAACGGCTTCAGATGAACACCTGTTACCGAGTACCGCTAAACACTTTGCCCAAAATAAAAACACTTCCGAAACCATATTATTGGCAATTCACAAGTACCTAGACAAAACAAATGTTGGTCTAATTCTAGAGCACCCAAACTGCCCCGCTGAAATCAGGCAAGAGTTGCGGCTACAGCAGCTAAACGCGCAATGGGGCCCCAAGCAGCCCCGCACATACTGGTGGTGGGACGAGGTAACCGATGCCGAAGCGGAAGAGACAGACCCTGCTGATTTAAGCCGGGATCTGCGTAGGGCGCGCACCATCACCAGCTCGGAAGTACTGGATGACCTTGCCTGCCACTCCGAGCTAAGCGTCCGGCGCAATGTTGCCAAAAACCCCAAAGCTAGCGCCGCCGCCCTAGAACGTCTTGCTCAGGAAAAATCCCTGCGCCGCATCGTGGCGGCAAACCCAGCTGTCCCCTTAAATGTGCTAGTTAAGATTGGTTATCAGGACTTAGAATTTGCCCGGCTAAACCCGTCGCTGGTTGAGGCCATGTTCGCCGTGGCGACTAGGGAAGATACCATTGCCCGTGACATTGCGGCTGCGATTAACGCCACCGATGCCGACGAGCTTGCAAGTTTGTTCAAAAGCCCAGAGCCGAAAGTACGTAGAGAAGTTGCCAAAAACCCACACGCCACAACTTCCTTGCTTAGGGAAGCCCAAAGTGACTCTGATTTTAGCGTCGGCTGGTCCGCAAATTCTCAACTTCAGCAAAGGTTTGGCGGTGACTGCCGCGCAATAGTCCGGGTTCAGGGAAATGGCTACTGGGCTGATCTCAAAATCGATAATCGCCTTACCCTGCGTTTTAATGGAACCCGTGACGAACTCAGCTACTACCGGGAGCTTTCAGCGACCGACATCGAAGTGCTTGATTCCGGCTCCCTAGGCACGGGTAAACAGCCGAGCTATGAAACCGTAATTCTATCCCAAATGGCTACCAACACTAGTGACGATGCCTTAATCCGAATCATTACCACCGCCAGGGACTTCCGCACAGTGCATGCCGGCCTCTATTTCGAAGACCCCACTAAGCACGGCAGGTGGGAAGCCACTAACTTACGGCGCAAACAAGGCTGGGCTAATTACATGCTTTACTACAATGACCAAGACTGGGTCACCTCAATAACCTTCTATTTCGAAACCCCAATCCATCTGACCCCTTAAATTATGGGATACATAGATATTATGCAAATTAGCCGGATAGGTCTTGTGCTAAAAATTGAGTAACGCCAGCTTTTAGGGTCGGCATAAAGGTAGCGATTACGTCCCACAAGATGGCGGCATCTACCGAATCGTAACCGTGGGCCACGAAGTTACGGGCATCTTTCATGTCGCGCAGATTGAGGCTCTGATTTTCCCTGCCAAATTCGGGGGCATGTTGATCTAATCTTGCCACACACTCTCCAGCTCTCACCACAATGGCTTCTGCAGCAAAAACCAACATCTCATCAACATCGTAGGCTTCCCGGCCACGCGCTACTAGCCTCTCGGCTGCGGCTAGCTGATCAAGCAATTCATAAAGCGCTTGGGGCACGATGGCGCCGTATTGCCGAGCCAACTCCATCTCTTTTTTGAAACTCGACGCTTGTTTAGTCACAGCGGTACCGCAGATGCCAGGATTTGGGCCATTGAACGGCCCGTCGCACAATCCGAAACCACATCCACATTAACGTCCAGCAATTCAGCCAATTCACGTGGTAGCCGAATGAAATCAACTACGTTTTGGTAATCGGGATGAACCAGAATATCAATATCACTGTTGGGGCCATCCTCTCCTCGCGCCACCGACCCAAACACTCGCGGGTTAGTGCACCCATGCTTAGCGATTAACTGCAGCACCTCGGCGCGTTTGTCCCTCAACGCCACTGATGGCCGGCCAATCGCATCAAGAATTTGATTTTGCAGGGTTGGCGAAATACTTCTTTTCCCTGCCTCAATTGCACTTAAGTTTGACCGCGCGATGCCGCACCGCCGCGACACTTCAGCCTGCGTCAAACCAGCAGCTTCACGATGCTTCCGGATAACATTCATATAAAAATGTTATCACGATTAACCACCCAGGGTACGTTCCGGAGTTAAATAAGGGTAAGGCTGCGCCTGATTCAGATATAGGGCCTGGGCGCAAGTATAAAATATGTCTCTGAACAGGAGCGCAAGGCACTAGGTGGGCATGGAGTATTTCCTAAGCTCGCAAAACCTCTCTTCCGGCCAACGCCTAAAATAATTGAAAGCAAATTTAAATGATTTCTAACCCAGAATTTCAAAAAGCCCTCGACGGATTACTGAAAAATGAAAGCATTAGGCACCACGTCCTTGATCCTATACCTAATTTCTGGGATATTGTCGCGTATTCGTCGGTTAGCTCGGATGGACGTTCGGTGAACTACGAGACCGAATACACAAAAATGTTACGCTGGCTCCTGGATCCTCGTGCATCTCACCAACTTGGAACCCTGTTCGCTGACGCCTTCTTAGCACTCGTAGCAAGCCGCATATCCGAACAGCACAAAACTCACCTCCCAAGCCCTTTACCGAAATTTGATACTCTAAAAACAAAGGCAATTGCTGAAAAGAAGCAAAAAACACAGACAAAAAAAGGGGGGCCCGATCGGCCCGACATTCAAGTTTTTGATAACCAGACGGCATTGATTATTGAAAACAAGATTAATACAGACGACAACGAACGACAACTGGACTCTTACTACAAAAACGCCTCAACGGACAAACCAGGTAGAAAAAAATATTACTTTGCTTTCCTAACCCCAGGTCAACTGAACAATGACGGCGAACTAATCAGATTGCCCGATGGAGCCATTCAGCCCCGTGAACCTAAAAATTCGACACATAAAAACGCGTACGCGTGGATTACATACTACGACTTAGAACCTTTACTGGAAAGAGCTATCAGCCACGCCGTCTTTCGCAATGACAGACACACAGTTAAAATTATTGAAGATTTTTACTTTGACCAACGACGGATACTGGCTTATCCTTTAGACCCAAAACTAGAGGACCTAACGCGCGAGTTTCCAGATCAAATAAAAATTTTAGCTAAATATTATGGAATTATTGAAGATCCTTTTTCAGTCGTAGTCGGTGATTCCTCCAAATTATTGAACGAACTTAAAACCATGCCGGAACTGGAAAATCTCAGCATCCCGCAATGGTCTAACCTTGTGAAAATTCTCTGGGATACGACACTATTGGGGCAACGCTACCTAGTTGAACAGATATACAGACAACTAAAGCAAAACAATTACGCTAATGTCAAAGTTTCCGGAACGCAAGGGAAAAGCGGCGGTACGAGCCTCCATTTCGCGAAAGCCTGGGACGATCCAGCTTGCAATAAACACGCCTTGAACGACAACCATCACTGGCTACACATTAACGGCGGACAACTCCAGAAATGGCCCAATGCGAGCTACCATACGGGGAATCCGAAATTAACGTTTGAGCCAGACCTCGCACCATCAGAATGGTGGGGAGACATGAAAACCAATTACGAATATTTAAAGGGATTTATTAACAGTGTCGCTGATTCAATAAACAACGATCCTTGCGGTTGCTATGTGAATCGAATATCCTGAGTCCCTCACCTGACAGTGCGGTCAATTCCCAAAAACCTTTGCGCCTTCCCCTCGCCCAAGTCTAGGTGGTCCCTTTGGGTTAATCGACGTTCCCTCAGCACGTCGCAAGATAACGAGCAGCTGAACGCATCACAACTCACTCGTAAAGGTGTTTGGAGAAGTAGCGGGCGCCCCGGTCGGGGAAAATGGTGACGATGTTGATGGGATCGGCGCCCTGGGCGGTTTCGCCACGGGAGACGATGCGGTCAGCTAGCTTGACCACGGCAGCCATCGCAGCGCCCGAGGATGGGCCAGCGAAGATGCCCTCGCGGCGCACCAGGATGCGGTCCCAATCAACGGCTTCATCGGAATCCACTTTGACCACATCGTCGATAAGTGACATATCCATGGTTTCGGGGATGGACAGGTTACCGATGCCTTCAATATCCCAAGTGCCAGCCTCGCCGCCACCCATCGTGGAGCCGACCGGGTCCAACAAAACCGCCTTGATTAACGGGCTGCGGGATTTCAAGTACCGCGCCACGCCACTAAAGGTTCCGCCACTGCCTACGCCAGCGACGAAGTAGTCGATTTTGCCATCCAGAGCCTCCCAAATTTCCGGGCCCGTGGTTTCAAAATGCACTTGCGGATTAACTGGGTTAGCAAATTGCCCCAGCATTACCGCGTTAGGGATTTCGGCCCGCAACTGTTCTGCCTTAGCAATCGCTCCGGCCATGCCTTCGCTTGAGGGCGTGTTAACTACCTCGGCGCCCAACGCACGGATTAGTGTTTGTTTTTCCACCGAAAACTTTTCCGGGATCACAAAAATCAGCCGGTAACCGCGCCCAACCGCCGCGAAGGCCACACCCAAGCCCGTGTTTCCGGCCGTGGCCTCGATGATGGCGCCGCCGGGTTTTAGTTTCCCAGTGGCCTCGGCATCGTTCAACATCGCCAGGCCCACCCGGTCCTTGACTCCCCCCGCCGGGTTGGCCAACTCAAGTTTGGCAAACGCTCTGATGCCTTCGGGTAGCCCCATCTGGGTCAGTTGCACCATTGGGGTATTGCCAATTAAGTCCAGCGCAGATTCAAAATATTTGGGCACGCGCTAAATCATAACGCTTGTGAGATTCCGCGTTCTGCGCCGCTACGCAGCTTGCTGCGGAATGACGGAACGGGGGTCGAATTTGCACAATAGCAATGACGGAAAGGCGTGCTATGCAGCAGCCTGGCTGGCGGCGGCAAAAGCCCGGTCAAGGTCATCGATTATGTCTTCCACGTTTTCAATGCCGATGCTGAGGCGCACTAATTGATCCGAGATTCCCATTTCGGCCCGGATTTCCGGTGGGATGGATGCGTGCGTCATCGTGACTGGGTGCCCTACTAGGGACTCAACTCCGCCCAGACTTTCCGCCACCATAATCAATTTTAAGGTGCGGAAAACCTGTTCGATGTTATAACCATCGGCCAGGTCAAATGACACCATAGCCCCACCGTTTTTGGCCTGCGCGCCCTGTACTAAATAGCCGGGGTCCGTTGGTAAACCAGGGTAATACACTTTAGCCACGGCGGGGTGCGCGGCCAAGTATTGTGCCACAGCCTGCGCGTTAGCTACATGTCGATCCATCCGCACGCCTAATGATTTAATGCTGCGGAATAGTAAATAAGAATCAAAGGGCTGCAAAATGCCGCCGGTAGCATTTAAGATGAAGTGAATTCTCTCCGCTAATTCTGTAGTGGATACCACCACTAACCCAGCAATTAAATCCGAGTGCCCACCCAAATACTTAGTGGCGCTATGGATTACAATGTCAGCGCCTAAATCCAATGGGCGTTGCAGGTAAGGCGTCATAAAGGTGTTATCCACCATTAACAAAATGCCGCGTGGTTTGGTCACAGCCGCGAGAGCCGCAATGTCAGTGACTGACAACAACGGATTGGCAGGGCTTTCCACCAAAATGGCTTTAACATCGGGCGTTAATTTTTCCGAAAGTGCGGCGGCATCGTTGGTGTTTTCAATTAAATAATTGATACCAAAGCGCTTAAAAACTTTATCTAATATGCGGAAAGTGCCACCATAAACATTGTCGGAGATAATTACCGTGTCACCGCTGTGCAATAGGCTGATACAAGCCGCGATTGCCGCCATGCCCGATGCAAAAGCAAACCCAGCTACCCCGCCTTCTAATTCCGCTATTAAGTCTTCTAGGGCAGTGCGGGTGGGGTTGCCAGTGCGGCTGTATTCGTAACCTGAATGCTCGCCGGGAGCGCTTTGGGCATAAGTGGAACTCAAGTAAACCGGGGGGTTTACGGCCCCAGTGCCGCCCAGATCCAAGTCGACGCGCGGGTCATAACCGCCGTGAACTAATGCGGTTTCGATGTGCTGGTAGGTCATCAATTTCCAACTTCTTGAGATTCTGCGCGCTTCGCACCTTCTTTACGAAGCCACTTGCCGCAGAATGACGGGAGGGTCTGATTTCGAGACAGGTTACTTTACCTCACCGGAAACGGCAGTGGCGGCGGCGGATTCGACTTTTTGCGGCACCGGCGCAGCCCCAGCGGGCGCGGCAGGTACAGCTACAGCTTCGAACTCGTGGCGCGGGTCTTCTACTGAGCCGAGCGAAACTACCTCGCGGCCAGTCAAAGCTTGCTGAATCCAACCGGTCAAAATGTGCATTTTGCGGTTCAGCGTAGGCATGGCATAAACGTGGTAGGCGCGGTGCGCCATCCAGGCCGGCCAGCCGTGCAGCTTGATTTTGCCGCCCATAAACTCCGCAACGCCCTTGTTCAAACCGAGCGAGGCCACTACACCCACATTCTTGTGCGCAAAATCAACTAGCGGGCCAGATTTAGTGAGTTTGTGGTAGATGTTATCGGCCAAAACCTTGGCCTCACGCACTGCGTACTGCGCGTTGGGTGGGCAAAATGCTCCATCGCCTTTCACGATGTCGGGTACTGCGGCGCAGTCCCCTGCCGCCCAAGCATCTGGGACAACCCGACCCTCAGCATCAACCACTTGCAAAGTGGGCAGCACAGTTACGCGCCCAAGTTTATCAATTGGTAAATCTGAAGCGTCAGTTAATACTGGGTTGGACTTAATACCGGCGGTCCAAACAATGGTATCAGAATCAAATTCCACGCCATTTGATAAAACTACATGGTGGTCAACGCAACTATTTAAGAAGGTGTTCAAATAGAACTTAATGCCACGCCGTTCCATTTCATGTAAGGCATATAAACCAGAACTTTCCGAAACCTCAGGCAAAATGCGGCCAGAGCCTTCAACCATCACAAAGTTCAAATCCGCCGGTTCCAAAGTTGGGTAATACTTACAAGCATGGCGGGCCATATCTTCCAATTCCGCAATTGCTTCAACGCCAGCAAAACCGCCGCCCACAAATGTGAAAGTCAATAACCGTGCGCGTTCGGCTGGGTCAATAACGGAAGCGGCCACATCCATCCGGTTTAAAATGCGGTTACGAATTGCCAAGCCCTCTTCCACATTCTTAAACCCAATCGCATTTTCCGCCAAACCGGGAATAGGTAAAGTGCGCGTTACTGAACCTAACGAAACCACTAATAAATCGTAATAAATGGCATATGCCGCACCCTCTTCGGGGTCAATTACAATGGTTTTATTGCGGTGGTCAATGTGCTGGGCTTTACCTTGCAGCACATCAATGCCTTTCATGGCCAAGCGGTGCGGTGCCACTACATCGAACGGTTCGATGCTGCCCGCCGCCGCCTCAGGTAAGAAGGGCGGGTATTGAGCGTAGGGGCGCGGGTCAATAATCACGATGGCTAAATCCTCCCGGCCCATCCGATGCCGCAGCCGGTTAGCCACCAACATGCCCACCGAGCCGCCGCCCAGAATCACCAAACGCACGCGGCTGTGCGCATCCACAATTTCATGGTCGCCATCAGAGGCAATGTTCGCACCGACCTCGGGGGTGTGCTTGCTGCTGACAATGTTATCTAGACGGGACTTAGTCGCTTCGGCCATAACAACCAGCCTAGCGCGTTTGGGTCGGTTGCTCTAGTGGCAGCTAAGAAGCTGCAATTTTGTCAGCTATACCCTCCAGCATGTCGGACTCGCGGCTAACTACCGCCTCAATTTGGCCCCCGGCAGCGGCCACGCGGGCAGCAACTTCAGCAACTACATCTGCCCAGATTAGCGCCCCAGCCCCAATGATGTCGGCGCGCCCTGGTTGCATAAACCCCAAGGCCAACCGCTCAGCTTTAGTCATCGAGATCATATCAGCACAAACTTGTTGAGTTTCCGCCACCGTGAGCGCCGTGCCGTCCACCAACTTGGGGTCATATTGGGAAAGGCCCAGGTAAAAAGCAGTTAGCGAGGTGACAGTGCCAGCCACTCCGACGATGGTGCGCGCCCGTTCCAGGGGTACGGTGGCGCTGGCTTTAGCCAACATCGCTGCCACATCATCGTGCGCTAACGCTAACTCGCCGCTGGTAGGCGGGTCAGTAAGCAGGCGGCGCTCATGTAAGCGCACCGAACCCACATCCATGGAGTACGCCGCCTCGGCGCGATCCGTGCCCAAAACCAATTCAGTTGAACCCCCACCTAAATCCACTACTAGGTAAGGCGCCGGAAACTTGCCTGCCAGCCCGCGCGTGGCCCCGGAAAATGCCAATTCTGCCTCTTCATTGCCGCTGATCACCTCGGGTTTTACGCCGATGGCAGCTTCAACACCAGCTACAAACTCGTGCGAGTTACGGGCGTCACGGCTAGCGGAAGTGGCCACCATCCTGGTGACCTGCGGTTTTAGCTCCCGCAAAATTTCACCATATTTTTGGGCAGCAGCCAGCGCCCGCGCCATAGACTCGGGTGCAATTTCACCAGTTTTATCTACCCCTTGGCCCAGGCGCACAATCGTGGTTTCGCGGCATAACTGCTTTTGCGCGCCATCGGGGTACACATCTGCCACGTACAGGCGGTAAGTGTTGGTGCCGCAATCCAGCGCCGCGACGCGCACAGGCTTCTCATTTTCCACATTCGATTCCACACACCCAGCCTAAACCGATACACTAGGTATATGGCTGAATCCGGCACCATGGCTGTTTCCGATGCTGTGACAATCGACGCTACCCCCGACTACGGCCCGATGCTGGCGGCAGCGCGCGAATACTTTGATAGTGGAGCTTCGCGGGTCATTGCCAACCGCAAGGCAGCATTGCGGCGCTTAGGTAATTGGATTGAAACACACGATGAAGAAATAACCGGCGCATTATATCGGGACTTACATAAAGCTCCATTGGAAAGCTGGGGTACCGAATTAGGCGTGGTGATGGATGAAATCCGCCATAACCTTAAACATTTAGATAAATGGGCGGCGCCGAAACGTACCGGCGTTAATGTGAAAGTTGCCCCCGGTAAAGGTGTGATTTACCCAGAGCCTTATGGGGTGGCATTGATTATGGCTCCATGGAATTACCCGTTTATGTTATCCATCGACCCGTTAGTGGCAGCCATCACAGCTGGTAACTGCGTAGTTTTGAAGCCTTCTAATTACGCACCGGAAACTGCTAAAGTAATTGAAAAGTTGTGCGTGGAAGTATTTGACCCTGGCCATGTTTCGGTGGTGCACGGAGGGCGCGCTGAGAATACCGCGTTATTAGACCAAGATTTTGACACCATATTCTTTACCGGTTCCCCCGCTGTGGGCCGCGTGGTGCAAACTGCGGCCGCTAAACATTTAACGCCAGTTACTTTGGAATTGGGCGGTAAAAGCCCGTGCATTGTGGATGAAACTGCCGCAATCAATGAGGCAGCCAAACGCATTGTGTGGGGCAAGTTTTTAAATGCGGGGCAAACGTGC
>Ga0268261_10000019_pt1 | contig 124108 bp, 24 predicted proteins | sample TergutNc150P1_FD_190353 | JGI IMG/M metagenome (GOLD analysis project Ga0268261, IMG submission 190353) | Nasutitermes corniger P1 segment gut microbial community from laboratory colony in Florida, USA - Nc150 P1 (SPAdes) (version 2) | ecosystem: Host-associated > Arthropoda: Insects >... | reverse complement strand
ATGTATATGATTGGGTAAAGTGGCTGGAGCATGAATCTGACTACAAACCATTATAAAATGTGGAGATAACGAGTGCAACGAGTGGGGCTATCTTTCTAAGCCTCTGCATGCGCACTGAGCATTTAAAGGGCCGTCGCGGAGAAAAATCCGTACCGTGAGCACGAAGACGGGATTTAAATGCCGTACGATAAAGGTTAATAAGGCGAAAACCTTAGTGTCTCTAAAGGGATATGCCAGGACAGTTAGAGTCTCTAAATAAATAAAGCGAAAATTTAGATTCTCTAAATGAATAGGCCAGGATATTTAGAGTCTCTAAATTAATAAGGCGAAACTCTTGAAGTCTCTAAAGGAATAGGCCAGTACAGGAAGATTCTCTAAATTAATAAGGCGAAACTCTTAGAGTCTCTAAAGTAATAGGCCAGGATTGTTAGAGTCTCTAAACTAATAAGGCGAAACACTTAGAGTCTCTAAAGATATAGGACATGAGAGTTAGAGTCTCTAAATTAATAAGGCGAAACTCTTAGATTCTCTAAAGGAATAGGCCAGGAGATTTAGAGTCTCTAAATTAATGAGGCGAAACCCTTAGGGTCTCTAAAGGGATAGGCCAAGACTGTTAGAGTCTCTAAATTAATAAGGCGAAACTATTAGAGTCTCTAAAGGAATAGGCCAGGAGAGTTAGAGCCTCAAAATTAATAAGGCGAAACTCTTAGAGTCTTTAAAGTAATAGGCCAGGACAGTTAGAATCTCTATATTAATAAGGCGAAAATCTTAGAGTCTCTTAAGATTTAGACCTGGACTCTTATTGTCTCTAAATTAATAAGGCGGATCTCTTAGAGTCTCTTGAGGAATAGGCCAGGAGATTTAGTGTCTCTAAATTAATAAGGCGAAATTCTTAGAGTCTACAAATGAATAGGCCAAGAGAGTTAGTGTCTCTAAATTAATAAGGCGAAACACTTAGAGTCTCTAAATTAATAAGCCATGAAAGTAAGGGTCACTAAATTAATAAGGCGAAACTCTTAGAGTCTCTAAATGAATAGGCCAGGACAGTTAGCGTCTCTAAATTAATAAGGCGAAAATCTTAGAATCTCTAAAGGAATAGGGCAGGAGAGTTAGAGTCTCTAAATTAATAGGGCGAAACACTTAGAGGCTCTAAATAAATAGGCCAGGAAAGTTAGTGTCTCTAAATTAATAAGGCGAAACACTTAGGGTCTCTAAAGCAATAGGCCAGGAGTGTTAGTGTCTCTAAATTAGTAAGGTGAAAGCCTCAGTCTCTAAAGGAATAGTGCAGGACAGTTAGGTGCTCTAAATTAATAAGGCGAAACTCTTAGATTCTCTAAAGGAATAGACCAGAACTCTTAGGGAATCTAAATTAATAAGGCGAAAGACTTTGGGTCTCTAAAGGAACAAGCCATGACAGTTACAGTCCCCATATATTAATAGCTCGAACTTATTATAGTCTCTAATGTTATAGGCTAGGACTGTTAGCGTCTCTAAAATAAAAAGTCGAAACTCTAGAGTCTCTAAAGGAATAGGCCGGGATAGTTAGAGTCACTAAATTAATAAGGCGTAACACTTGGAGTCTCTAAAGTTATAGGCCAGGTTATTTAGAGTCTCTAAATTAATAAGGCGAGACTCTTAGAGTCTCTAAAGTAAGAGGCTAGGACATTTAGGTTCTCTATATTAATAAGGCGAGAGACTTGGGGTCTCTAAAGGAATAGGCCAGGACAGTTAGGGTCTCTAAATTAATAACGCGAAAAACCTTGAAGTCTCTAAAGGATAGACCAAGAGAGATAGAGTCTCTAAATTAATAAGGTGAAACTATTAGAGTCTCTAAATGAATAGGCCAGGACATTTAGAGTCTCTCAATTAATAAGGCTAATCTCTTAGGGTCTCTAAAAGAATAGGCCAGGACAGTTAGAGTCTCTAAATACATAAGGCGGAAAACTTAGTCTCTAAATAAATAGGCCAGGACAGTTAGAGACTCTAAATTAATAAGGCGAATATCTTAGAGTCTCTAAAGGAATAAGCCAGCAAATTTAGTGTCTCTAAATTAATAAGGCGAAAATCCTAGTGTCCCTAAACGAAGAGGCCTGGAGAGTTAGAGTATCAAAATTAATAAGGCGAAACTTTTAGAGTCTCTAAACGAATAGGACAGGAGATTTAGTGTCTCAAAATTAATAAGGGGAAAATCTTGGAGCCTCTAAAGGAATAGGTCAGGACAGTTAGAGTCTCTAAATTAATAAGGCGTGACCCTTAGGGTCTCTAAAGAAATAGGCCATGGCAGTTAGGTTCTCTAAATTAATAAGGCGAAACTCATTGGGTCTCTAACGGAATAGGCCAAGTCAGTTAGGGTCTCTAAATTAATAAGGCGAAACAAATTTTGTCTCTAAGGAATACGCCAGTACAGTTAGAGTCTCTAAATTAATAAGGCGAAACTCTTAGTGTCTCTAAAGGAATAGGCCAGGACTGTTAGAGTCTCTAAATTAAGAAGGCGAAAATCATAGGGTCTCTAAAGGATTAGGCCAGGAGAATTAGTGTCTCTAAATTAATAAGGCGAAACACTTAGAGTCTCTAAAGTTATGGGCCACGAGATTTAGAGTCTCTAAATTAATAATTCGAAAAACTTAAAGTCTCTAAAAGAATAGGCCAGGACAGTTAGAGTCTCTAAATTAATAAGGCGAAAGTCTAAGTTTCTAAACAAAGGGTGCAGGAGAGTTAGGGGCTCTAAATTAATAAGGCTAAACTATTAGAGTCTCTACAGGAATAGGCCAAGACAGTGGAGTCTCTAAATTAATAAAGCGAAAATCTTAGAGTCTCTAAAGGAATAAGTTAGGGCTGTTAGGGAACCTAATTTAGTAAGGCGAAAATTTTAGGGTCTCTAAAGGAACAAGCCGGTACTGTTACAGTCTCAATATTAAGAGCCCGAAAGTATTAGAGTCTATAAAGGAATAGGCCAGGACAGTTAGTGTCTCTAAATTAAAAAGTCGAACACTAGAGTCTCTAAAGTTATAGGCCAAGAGATTTAGATTCTCTAAATTTGTAAGGCGAAACGCTTGTTATATCTAAAGTAATAGGCTGGAAGAGATAGAGTCTCTAAATTAATAAGGCGAAAATCTTAGAGTCTCTAAAAGAATAGGCCAGGACAGTAAGAGTCTCTAAATTAATAATGCGAAAATCTTAGAGTCTTTAAAGGAATTTCCCAAGACAGTTAGAGTCTCTAAATTAATAAGGCGAAATTCAGAGGGTCTCTAAAGTAATAAGCCAGGACAGTTAGATTCATTAAATTAATAAGGCGAAAGTCTCAGTCTCTAAAGGAATAGTGCAGGAGAGTTAGGGTCTCTAAATGAATAAGGCGAAAATCTTAGAGTCTCTAAAGTAATAGGCCAGGACCGTTAGAGTCACTAAATTAATAAGGCGAAACACTTAGATTCTCTAAAGGAATAGGCCAGCACATATAGTGTCTCTAATTTACTAAGCCGAAAATCTTAGAGCCTCTAAAGGAATAGGCTAGGAAATTTAGTGTCTCTAAATTAATAAGGCGAAACTCTTAGAGTATCTAAAGGAATAGACCAGGAAAGTTAGCGTCTCAAAATTAATAAGGCGAAAATCTTAGTGTCTCTAAAGGAATAGGCCACGTCTGTTAGTGTCTCTAAATTAATAAGGTGAAACACTTAGAGTCTAAAGGAATTGGCCAGGACAGTTAGAGTCTGTAAATTAATAAGGCGAAACACTTATAGTCTCTAAAGGAATAGGCCAGGAGAATTAGTGTCTCTAAATTAATAAGGCGAAAATCTTAGAGTCTCTAAAGGAATGGTCCAAGAGAGTTAGAGTCTCTAAATTAATAAGGCGAAACTCTTAGAGTCTCTAAAGGAAATGGCCTGGAAAGTTAGAGTCTCTAAATTAATAAGGCGAAACTCTTAGGGTCTCTAAAGGAATAGGCCAGGACTGTTAGTGTCTCTAAATTAATAAGGCGAAACTCTTAGTGTCTCTAAAGGAATAGGCCAGGAGAGTTAGTGTCTCTAAATTAATAAGGCGAAACTCTTAGATTCTCTAAAGGAATAGGCCAGGTGATTTAGTGTCTCTAAATTAATAAGGCGGACCACTTAGAGTCTCTAAAGAAATAGGCCAGGACAGTTAGATTCTCTAAATTAATAAGGCGAGACATTAGAGTCTCAAAAGAATTAGGCCAGAACATTTAGAGGCTCTAAATTAATAAGGCGAAACACTTAGAGTCTCTAAAGAAATAGGCCAAGACTGTTAGGGTCTCTAAATTAATAAGGCGAAACGCTTTGAGTCTCTAAAGGAATAGGTCAGGACAGTTAAAGTCTCTAAATTAATAAGACGAATCTCTCAGAATCTCCAAAGGAATAGGCCAGGAGTGTTAGGGTCTCTAAATTAATAAGGCGAAACCCTTAGAGACTCTAAAGGAATAGGACAGGAGAATTAGTGTCTCTAAATTAATAAGGCGAAACTCATAGAGTCTCTAAAGTAATAGGCCAGGGCAGTTAGGGTCTCTAAATTAATAAGGCGAAACTCCTAGTGTCTCTAAAGTAATAGGCCAGGAGAGTTAGGGTCTCTAAATTAATAAGGCGAAACACTTAGAGTCTCTAAAGGAATAGGCCAAGACCGTTAGGTTCTCTAAATTAATAAGGCGAAACTCTTAGATTCTCTAAAGGAATAGGCCTGGACAGTTAGTGTCTCTACATTAATAAGCCGAATTTCTTAGAGGCTCTAAAGAAATAAGCCAGGACTCTTAGGGTCCCTGAATTAATAAGGCGAAACTCTTAGAATCTCTAAAGGAATAGGCCAGGACAGTTAGAATCTCTAAATTAATAAGACGAAACTCTTAGAGTCTCTAAAGGAATAGGCCAAGACAGTTAGTATCTTTAATTAATAAGGCGAAAATCTTAGAGTCTCTAAAGGAATAAGCCAGGACAGTTAGAGTCTCTAAATTAATAAGGCGAATTTCTTAGAGTCTCTAAAGGAATAGGGCAGGAGAGCTAGAGTCTCTAAATTAATAAGGCGAATCTCTTAGAAGCTCTAAAGAAATAGGCCAAGACTGTTAGAGTCTCTAAATTAATAAGGCGAAACTCTTAGTGTCTCTATAGGTATAGGCCAGGACAGTTAGATACTCTAAATTTATAAGGCGAAAAATTTGGTCTCTAAATGAATAGGCCAGGAAATTTAGAGTCTCTAAATTAATAAGGCGAAAATCCTAGAGTCTCTAACGTAATAGAACAGGTCAGTTAGGGTCTGTAAATTAATAAGGCGAAACTCCTAGTGTCTCTAAAGAAATAGGCCAGGAGAGTTAGAGTCTCTAAATTAATAAGGCGAAACACTTAGAGTCTCTAAAGGAATAGACCTGGACAGTTAGAGTCTCTAAATAAATAAGGCGAAAAGCTTTGAATCCTCTAAAGAATATGCCAGAACTGTTAGAGTCTCTAAATTAATAAGACGAAACATTTAGGATCTCTAAAGAATAGGCCAGGACAGTTAGAGTCTCTAAATTAATAAGGCAAAACACATAGTGTCTCTAAAGCGATAGGCCAAGACAGTTAGAATCTCTAAATTAATAAGGCGAAACACTTAGAGTCTCTAAAGAATAGGCCAGGATATTTAGATACTCTAAATTAATAAGTCGAAACTCTTAGAGTCTCTAAAGAAATAGGACAGGGATGTTATAGCCTCTACATTTATAAGGCGAAACTCTTAGAGTCTCTAAAGGAATAGGCCAAGGCAGTTAGAGTCTCTAATTTAATAAGGCTAAACTCTTAAAGTCTCTAAAGGAATAGGCCAGGACAGTTATTGTCTCTAAATTAATAAGGCGAAACACTTAGAGTCTCTAAAGAAAGAGGCCAGGAGGTTTAGAGTCTCTACATTAATAAGGCGAATCTGTTAGAGTCTCTAAACGAATAGGCCAGGACCGTCAGAGTCTCTAAATTAATAAGGCCGAACTCGTAGCGTCTCTAAATGTATAGGCCAAGAGAGTTAGTGTCTCAAAACAAATAAGGCGAAAATCATAGAGTCTCTAAAGGAATAGGCCAGGACAGTTAGCGTCTCTAAATTAATAACGCGAAACACTTAGAGTCTCTAAAGGAATAGGCCAGGAGAGTTAGAGTCTCTAAATTAATAGGGCGGAATTATGAGAGTCTCTAAAATATTAGGCCAGGACAGTTTGAGTCTCTAAATTAATAAGGCGGAACAATTAGGGTCTCTAAAGGAATAGGCCAGGAGAGTTAGAGTCTCTAAATTAATAAGGCGAAATATTTAGTGTCTCTAAAGGAATAGGCCAGGGCAGATAGAGTCTCTAAATTAATAAGGCGAAACTCTTAGAATCTCTAAAGTAATAGGCCAGGACAGTTAGAGTCTCAAAATTAATAAGGCGAAATTCTTAGAGTCTCTAAAGGAATATTCCAGGACAGTTATTGTCTCAAAATTAATAAGGCGAAACACTTAGAGTCTCTAAAGTAATAGGCCAGGAGAGTTAGGTTCTCTAAATTTATAAGGCTAAATTCTTGGAGTCTCTAAGGTATAGGCAAGGTTAGTTAGAGTCTCTAAATTAATAAGGCGAGACTCTTTGTGTCTCTAAAGTAAATGTCTAGGACAGTTAGGGTCTCTAAATTAATAAGGCGAGACCCTTGTGGTCTCTAAAGGAATAGGCCAGGACAGTTAGTTTCTCTAAATTAATAAGTCGAAACTCTTTGAGTCTCTAAAGATTAGGCCAAGAGAGTTAGAGTCTCTAAAATAATAAGGCGAATCTTTTAGAGTCTCTAAAGGAATAGGCCAGGACAGTTAGAATCTCTAAATTAATAAGGCGAATCTCTTAGTGTCTCTAAAGTAATAGGACAGGACAGTAAGGGTCTCTAAATTAATAAGGCGAATCACTTAGAGTCTCTAAAGAAATAGGCCAGGACAGTTACAGTCTCAAAATAAATAAGGCGGAAAACTTAGTCTCTAAATGAATAGGCCAGGACAGTTAGAGTCTCTAAATTAATAAGGCGAATCTCTTAGAATCCCTAAAGGAATAGGCCAGGACAGTTAGAGTCTCAAAATTAATAATGCGAAACTCCTAGTGTCTCTAAAGGAATAGGCCAGGAGAGTAAGAGTCTCAAAATTAAGAAGGCGACACTCTTAGAGTCTCTAAAGGAATAGGCCAGGACAGTTAGAGTCTCTAAATTAATAAGGCGAAACACTTAGAGTCTCTAAAGGAATAGGCCATGAGAGTTAGAGTCTCTAAATTAATAAGGCCAAACACTTAGAGTCTCTAAAGGAATAGGCCAGGAGAGTTACAGTCTCTAAATGAATAAGGTGAAACACTTAGAGTCTCTAAAGATATAGGCCAAGAGAATTAGAGTCTCTAAATTAATAAGGCGAAAATCTTAGAGTCTCTAAAGGAATGGGCCAGGAGAGTTAGGGTCTCTAAATTAATAAGGCGAAACTCTTAGAGTCTCTAAAGTATATGCCAGGACAGTTAGAGTCTCTAAATTAATAAGTCGAAACTCTTAGAGTCCCTAAGGAATTGGCTAGGACAGTTAGAGTCTCTAAATTAATAAGGCGAAACTATTAGAGTCTCTAAAGGAATAGGCCAGGACATTTAGAGTCTCTAAATTAATTAGCCGAAACTCTTAGTGTATCTAAAGGAATAGGCCAGGAGTGTTAGAGTCTCTAAATTAAAAAGGCGAAACACTTGGATTCTCTAAAGGATTAGGCCAGGAGTGTTAGTGTCTCTAATTTAATAAGGCGAAAAACTTAGCCTCTAAATGAATAGGCCAGGAGATTTAGAGTCTCTAAATTAATAAGGCGAATTTTATAGAGTCTCTAAAGAATAGGCCATGTCAGTTAGTGTCTCTAAATTAATAAGGCGAAACTCCTAGTTTCTCTAAAGGAATAGGCCAGGATAATTAGAGTCTCTAAATGAATAAGGCGAAAAACATATAGTCTCTAAAGTAATAGGCCAGGGCAGTTTGAGTCTCTAAATTAATAAGGCGAATCTCTTAGAGTCTCTAAAGGTTTAGGCCAGGACATTTAAGGTCTCTAATTTAATAAGGCGAAAACCTTTGAGTCTCTAAAGAATAGGCCAGGACAGTTAGAGTCTCTAATTTAATAAGGCGAAAATCTTCGAGTCTCTAAAGGAATAGGCCAAGACAGTTAGAATCTCTAAATTAATAAGGCGAAACTCTTAGAGTCTCTAAAGAATAGGCCAGGACAGTTCGAGTCTCTAAATTAATAAGGCGAATCTCTTAGTCTCTAAAGAATTAGGCCAGGACTGTTAGAGCCTCTAAATTAATAAGGCGAAAATCTTAGAGTCTCTGAAGGAATAGGCCAAGACAGTTAGAATTTCTAAATTAATAAGGCGAAACTCTTAGGGTCTCTAAAGTATAGGCCAGGACAGTTAGAGTCTCTAAATTAATAAGGCGAATCTCTTAGTCTCTAAAGAATTAGCCCAGGACTTTTAGAGCCTCTAAATTAATAAGGCGAAAATCTTAGAGTCCCTAAAGTAATAGGCTAGGGCTGTTAGAGTCTCTAAATTAATAAGGCGAAACTCTTAGAGTCTCTAAAGTTATAGGCCAGGACAGTTAGAATCTCTAAATTAATAAGGCGAAACTCTTAGAGTCTCTAAATGAATAAGCCAAGACATTTGGAGTCTCAAAATTAATAAGACGAGTCTCTTAGAGTCTCTAAAGGAATAGGCCAGAAGGGTTAGTGTCTCCAAATTAATAAGGCGAAACTCTTAGAGTCTCTAAAGGAATAGGCCAGTACAGTTAGATTCTCTAAATTAATAAGGCGAAACTCTTAGAGTCTCTAAAAAAATAGGCCAGGACTGTTAGTGTCTCTAAATTAATAAGGCGAAACACTTAGAGTCCCTAAGGGGATAGTCCAGGACTGTTAGTGTCTCTAAATTAATAAGGCGAAATACTTGAAGTCTCTAAATGTATAGGCCAGGTTAGATAGTGTCTCTAAATTAATAAGGCGAGACTCTTAGAGCCTCTAAATGAATAGGCTAGTATAGTTAGGGTCTCTAATTTAATAAGGCGAAACACTTGAGGTCTCTGAAGTAATAGGCCTGGACAGTTAGAGTCTCTAAATTAATAAGGCGAAACTCTTAGGGTCTCTAAAGAATAGGCCAGGACTGTTAGAGTCTCTAAATTAATAAGGCGAAAAGCTTAGAGTCTCTAAAGGAATAGGCCAGGAAATTTAGATTCTCTAAATTAATACGGCGAAACTCTTAGAGTCTAATTATATTAAGGACCACCAACAGATGTCACTATTTGCAATAATTCTTTATTGTACATCACAACCCTACATGGTTCGGGCCTCTATCAGACCATCATCAGAGGAATCCCTAGCTGTTGTTACTTGCTGCCACTTGGTTAATGCGTTGCTTGGCGTATGTCCGCGTGCGTCTTGTGCTTTCGACGTAGTACTACATCGAAAGAACCAGACGCACGCGGACTTACGCCAAGAACCGCATGAACCATGTTGCAGCAAGTAACAACAGCTGGGGATACCCCTGATGATGGGCTGATAGAGGAGCGAAACATGTAGGGTTGTGACGTACAATAAGGAATATTGAAAAACGTGACATCTGTTGGTGATCCTTAATATAATTAATTGAAAGATGCACGGTATGGAAAACCTGAAGTTCTTAGAGTCTCTAAAGGAATAGGCCAGGTCAGTTAGATTCTCTAAATATATAAGGCGAAAAACGTAGTCTCAAAATGAATAGGCCAGGACAGTTAGTGCCTCTAAATTTATAAGGCGAAACACTTAGCGCTCTAAAGGAAAAGAACAGGAGAGTTCGAGTCTCAAAATTAATAAGGCGAAAAATTTAGAGTCTCTTAAGTTATAGGCCCGGACAGTTAGCGTCTCAAAATTAATAAGGCGAAATTCTTTGATTCTCTAATGGAATAGGCCAGGAGAGTTAGTGTCTCTAAATTAATAAGGCGAAAAACTTTGAGTTTCTAAAGGAATAGGCCAGGACAGTAAGATTATATAAATTAATAAGACGAAAATCTTAGGGTCTCTAAAGGAATAGGTCAAGAGTGTTAGTGTCTCTAAATTAATAAGGCGAAACTCCTAGAGTCTCTAAAGGAATAGGCCAGGAGAATTAGAGTCTCTAAATTAATAAGGCGGTACACTTATAGTCTCTAAAGGAATGGGCCAGAAGATTTAGGGTCTCTAAAGTAATAAGGCGAAACTCTTAGAGTCTCTAAAGCAATAGGCTAAGAGATTTAGAGCCTCTAAATTAATAAGGCGTAAATCTTATAGTCTCAAAAGGAATAGGCCAGGACAGTTAGAGTCTCTAAATTAATAAGGCCAAACTCTTAGAGTCTCTAAAGGAATTGGCCAGGAGAGTTAGTGTCTCTAAATTAATAAGACGAATATCTTAGAGAATCTAAAGGAATAGGCCAGGACAGTTAGAGTCTCTAAAATAATAAGGCGAAAAACTTCGAGTCTCTAAAGGAATAGGCCAAGAATGTTAGAGCCTCTAAATAATTAAGGCGAAAATCTTAGTCTCTAAATGAATAGGCCAGGACAGTTAGAGTCTCTAAATTAATAAGTCTCTAAAGGAAAAGGCCAGGAAAGTTAGTGTCTTAAAGTTAAAAAGGCAAAAATACTATTGTCTCTAAAGGAATAAGCCAGGAGTGTTAGAGTTTCAAAATTAATAAGGCGAAAATTATAGGGTCTCTAAATATATAGGCCAGAAAATTTGGAGTCTCTAAATTAATAAGGCGAATCCCTTAGAGTCTCTAAAGAGGAATAGGCCAGGACAGTTAGGGTCTCTAAATTAATAAGGCGAAACCCATAGTGTCTCTAAAGGAATAGGCCAGGATAGTTACAGTCCCGAATTTAATAAGACGAAATACTTAGAGTCTCTAAATGAATAGGCAAGGAGAATTAGAGTCTCTAAAGGAATAGGCCAGGTGGTTTAAAGTCTCTAAATTAATAAGGCGAAACTCTTAGAGTCTCTAAAGGAATAGGCCAGGACAGTTAGAGTCTCTAAGTTAATAAGAAGAAAAACTTAGAGTCTCTAAAGGAATAAGCCAGGGCATTTAGTATCTCGAAATTAATAAGGCGAAAATCTTGGAGTCTCTACAGAATAAGCCAGGACAGTTAGATTCTCTAAACTAAAAAGGCGAAACTCTTAGAGTCTCTAAATAATAGGCCAGGACAGTTAGAGTCTCTAAATTAATAAGGCGAAATTTTAGAGTCTCTAAAGGAATAGGCCAGAACAGTTAGAGTCTCTAAATTAATAAGGCGAATCTCTTAGAATCTCTAAAAAATAGGCCAGGACAGTTAGTATCTCTAAATTAATAAGGCGAAACTCTTAGAGTCTCTAAAGAATAGGCAAGGACAGTTAGAGCCTCTAAATTAATAAGGCGAAACTCTTAGTGTCTCTAAAGGAATAGGCCAGGAGAATTAGTCTCTAAATTAATATGGCCAAACACTTAGAGTCCCTAAAGAAATAGGCCAGGACAGTTAGAGTCTCTAAATTAATAAGGCGAAACTCTTAGAGTCTCAAAAGTAATAGGCCAGTATATTTAGAGTCTCTAAATTAATAAGGCGAAACACTTAGTGTCTCTAAAGGAATAGGCCAGGACAGTTAGAATATCTAAATTAATAAGGCGAAACCATTAGAGTCTCTAAAGAAAAGGCCAGGACATTTAGAGTCTCTAAATTAATATGTCGAAACATTTAGAGTCTCTAAAGAATAGGCCAGGACTGTTAAACCCTCTAAATTAATAAAGCGAAACTATTGGTGTCTCTAAAGGAATAGGCCAGGGAAGTTAGGTTCTCTAAATTAATAAGGCGAAACTCTTAGAGTGTCTAAAGGAATAGGTCAGTACTGTTGGGTTCTCGAAATTAATAAGGCGAAACACTTACTGTTTCTGAAGGAATAGGCCAGGACACATAGAGTCTCTACATTAATAAGGCGAAAAAATTAGAGTCTCTAAACCAATAGGCCAGGAAATTTAGAGTCTCTAAATTAATAAGGCGGAAATCTTAGAGTCTCTAAAGGAATATTCCAGGAGAGGGAGAGTCTCAAAATTAATAAAGCGAAACACTTAGAGTCTCTAAATAAATAGGCCAGGAAAGTTAGTGTTTCGAAATTATTAAGGCGAAAAAACATAGATTCTCTAAAGGAATAGGCCAGGACAGTTAGAGTCTTTAAATTAATAAGGCGGAACTCTTCGAGGCTCTAAAGGTATATGCCTGGACAGTTAGAGTATCTAACTTAATAAGGCGGAAAACTTAGAGTCTCTAAAGTAATAGGCCAGGAGAGATAAAGTTCCAAAATTAATAAGGCGAAACTTTTAGAGTCTCTAAATGAATAGGCTAGGACAGTTAGAGTCTCTAATTTAATAAGGCGAAACACTTAGTGTCTCTAAAGTAATAGGACAAGACAGTTAGATTCTCAAAATTAATAAGGCGAAATACATAGAGTCTTTAAAGGAATAGGCCAGGACAGTTTGTGTCTCAAAATTAATAAGGCGAAACACTTAGAGTCTCTAAAGGAATAGGCCAGGACAGTTAGTGTCTCTAAAATAATAAGGCGAAAATCTTCGGGTCTCTAAAGGAATAGGCCAGGAAAGTTTGACTCCCTAAATTAATAAGGCGAAAATCTTAGAGTCTCAAAAGAATAGGCCAGGAAAGTTAGAGTCTCTAAATTAATAAGTCGAAACACTTAGAGTCTCAAAAGAATAGGCCAGGACAGTTAGAGTCACTAAATTAATAAGGCGAAACACTTAGAGACTCTAAAGAAATAGACCAGGACAGTTAGGGTCTCTAAATATATAAGGCGAAACACTTAGAGTCTCTAAAGAAATAGGCCAGGACAGTTAGAGTCTCCAAATTAATAAGGCGAAACCCTTAGAGTCTCTAAATGTATAGGCCAGGAGAGTCAGAGTCTCTAAATTAATAAAGCGAAACACTTTGAGTCTCTAAAGGAATAGGCTAGGAAAGTTAGGGTCTCTAAATTAATAAGGCGAAACTCTTAGAGTCTCTAAAGGAATAGGTCAGGACAGTAAGAGTCTCTAAATTAATAAGGCGAAAATCCTAAAGTCTCTAAAGGACTAGGCTAGGAAGTTTAGAGTCTCTAAGTTAATAAGGCGAAACTCTTCGTGTCTCTAAATAATGGGTCAGGACTGTTAGTGTCTCTAAATTAATAAGAAAGAACACTTAGAGTCTCTAAAGGAATAGGCCAGGACATTTAGGGTCTCAAATTTAATAAGGCGAAACCAATAGAGTCTCTTAAGGAATGGGCCAGGAGATTTAGTGTCTCCAAATTAATAAGGGTAAACACTTAGAGTCTCTAAAGTAATAGGACAGGACAGTTAGAGACTCAAATTTATAAGGCGAAACACTTAGTCTCTAAAGGAATTTGCCAGGAGATTTAGAGACTCTAAATTAATAAGGCGAAACACTTAGAGTCTCTAAAGTATTAGGCCAGGTGTTTTAGAGTCTCTAATTTAATAAGGCGAAACTCTTAGAGTCTCTAAAGGAATAGGCCAGGACAGTTAGATTCTCTAAATTAATAAGGCGAATATTTTAGGGTCTTTAAAGAATAGGCCAGGACAGTTAGAGTCTCTAAATTAATAAGGCGAAAATCTTAGAGTCTCTAAAGGTTTAGGCCAGTAGAATTAGTGTCTCTAAATTAATAAGGCGAAACTCTTAGTGTCTCTAAAGGAGTGGGCCAGGAGTCTTAGAGTCTCTAAATTAAAAAGGCGAAACACTTAGAGACCCTAAGAATAGGCCAGGAAATTTTGAGTCTCTAAAATAGGAAGGCGAAAGTCTCAGTCTCTAAAGGAATAGTGCAAGAGAGTTAGGGGCTCTAAATTAATAAGACGAAACTCTTAGAGTCTCTAAAGAAATAGGCCAGGAGGGTTAGAGTCTCTAAATTAATAAAGCGAAAAAATTAGATTCTCTAAAGGAATAGGACAGGACTGTTAGTGAATTTAATTAGTAAGGCGAAAGTATTAGGGTCTCTAAAGGAACAAGCCAGGACAGTTACTGTCTCTATATTAATAGCGCGAAAAGAGTATAGTCTCTAAAGGAATAGGCCAGGATAGTTAGAGTCTCTAAATTAAAATGTCGAACTCTAGAGCCTCTAAAAATAAAAGGCCAGGAGAGTTAGAGTCTCTAAATTTGTAAGGCGAAACGCTTGTGATCTCCAATAGAATAGGTTAGGAGAATTAGAGTCTCTAATTTAATAAGGCGAAACACTTAGAGTCCCTAAAAGAATAGGCCAGGACTGTTAGAGTCTCTAAATTAATAATGGGAAACTCCTAGAGTGTCTAAAGGAATAGGCCAGGGGAGTTGGTGTCTCTAAATTAATAAGGTGAAACTCCTAGAGTCTCTAAATGAATAGGCCAGGACAGTTAGAGCCTCTAAATTAATAAGGCGAAAGGCGCAGTCTCTAAAGGAATAGAGCAGGAGACTTAGGGTCTCTAAATGAATAAGGCCAAACACTTAGTGTCTCTAAAGTAATAGGCCAGGACAGTTAGAGTCTCTAAAATAATAAGGCGAAACACTTAGTGTCTCTAAAGGAATAGCCCAGTAGTGTTAGGGAATTTAATTCTTAAGGCGAAAGTCTTAGGGTCTCTAAAGGAACAAGCCAGGACATTTAGTGTCTCTATATTAAAAACGCGAAAATATTATAGTCTCTAAAGGAATAGGCCAGGACTCTTAGAGTCTCTAAATTAATAAACCGAATCTCTTTGAGTCTCTAAAGGAATAGGCCAGGAATTTTAGAGCCTCTAAATTAATAAGGCGAAACACTTAGAGTCTCCAAAGGAATAGGCCAGGAGAGTTAGAGTCTCTAAATTAATAAGGCGAAACTCTTAGTCTCTAAAGGAAAAGGCCAGGAAAGTTAGAGTCCCTAAATTAATAAGGCGAATCTCTTAGGGTCTCTAAAGTAATAGGCCAGGTGTGTTAGGGTCTCTAAATTAATAAGGCGAAACTCTCAGAGTCTCTAAAGGAATAAGCCTGGACAGTTAGTGTCTCTATGTTAATAAGACGAAAATCTTAGAGTCTGTAATGTACAGGCCAGTACAGTTAGAGTATCTAAATTAATAAGGCGAAACGCTTAGAGACTCTGCAGAATAGACCAAGAGAGTTAGACTCTCTATATTAGTAAGGCGAAACCCTTAGATTCTCTAAAGAAATAGGCCAGGACTGTTAGAGTCTCTAAATTTATAAGGCGAATCTCTTAGATTCTCTAAAGTATATGCCAGGACCGTTAGTGTCTCTAAATTAAAAAGGCGAAACACTTAGTGTTTGTAAAGGAATAGGCCAGGAGAGTTAGGGGCTCTAAATGAATAAGGCAAAACTCTTAGAGTCTCTAAAGTAATAGGCCGGGACAGATAGAGTCTCTAAATTAATAAGGCTAAACTCTTAGAGTCTCTAAAGGAATAGGCCAGTACTGTTTGGGAATCTAATTTCATAAGGCGAAAGCCTTAGGGTCTCTAAAGAAACAAGCCAGGACAGTTAGGGTCTCTGTATTAATAGCGCAAAATATTATAGTCTCTAAAGGATTAGGCCAGGTCAGTTAGAGTGTCTAAATTAAAAAGTCGAATCTCTAGAGTCTCTAATGTTATAGGCCAGTAGATTTAGAGTCTCTAAATTTATAAGGCGAAAATCATAGATTCTCTAAAGGAACAGGCCACGACAGTTAGTGTCTCTAAATTAATAAGGCGAAACACTTAGTGTCTGTAAAGGAATAGGCCAGGAGGGTTATTCTCTAAATTAATAAGGCCAAACTCTTAGAGTCTCTAAAGAAATATGCCAGGACAGTTAGAGTCTCTAAAAAAATAAGGCGAAAATTTAGAGTCTCTAAATTAATAGGCCAGTACAGTTAGTGTCCCTAAATTAATAAGGCGAAAATGTTAGATTCTCCAAAGGAATAGGCCAGGACATTTGGATTCTCTTAATTAATAAGGCGAAAATTTTAGAGTCTCTAAATTATTGGCCAGGACAGTTAGTGTCTCTGAATTAATAAGGCGAAAATCTTACAGTCTCTAAATAAATAGGCCAGGAGAGTTCGAGTTTCTAAATTAATAAGGCGAAACACTTAGAGTCTCTAAAGGAATAGGCCAGGAGTGTTAGAGTCTCTAAATTAATAAGGCGAAACCATTAGTCTCTAACGGAAAAGGCCAGGACAGTTAGAGTCTCTAAATTAATAAGGCGAAGCGCTTAGAGTCTCTAAAGGAATAGGCCTTGTGCTTTAGAGTCTCTAAATTAATAAGGCGAAACTCTTAGAGTCTCTAAAGGAATAGGCCAGGACATTTAGGGTCTGTAAATTAATAAGGCGAAACTATTCGATTCTCAAAGGAATAGGCCAGGAGAGTTAGTGTCTCTAAATTAATAAGGCGGAACTTTTAGCGTCTCCAAAGAAGAGGCCAGGACAGTAAGAGTCTCTAAATTAATAAGGCGAAAATCTTAGAGTCTCTATAGAAATAGGCCAGGAGAGTTAGGGTTTCTAAATTAATAAGGCGAAACACTTAGAGTCTCTAAAGAAATAGGCCAGGACGGTTAGAGTTTCCAAATTAATAAGGCGAAAAAATTAGTCTCTAACGGAATAGGCCAGCACAGTTTGAGTGTCTAAATTAATAAGGCGAAGCTCTTAGAGTCTCTAAAGAAATAGGCCAGGTGGGTTAGAGTCTCTAAATTAATAAGGCGAAACTCTTAGTGTCTCTAAAGTAATACGCCAGGACAGTTAGAGTCTCTAAGTTAATAAGGAGAAACACTTAGAGTGTCTAAAGGAATAGGCCAGGACAGTTAGAGTCTCTAAATTAATAAGGCGAATCTCTTAGAATCTCTAAATAATAGGGCAGGACACTTAGATTCTCTAAATTAAAAAGGCGAAACACTTAGAGTCTCTAAAGGAATAGGCTTGGATAGTTAGATTTTCTAAATTATTAAGACGAAGTTCTTAGAGTCTCTAAAGGTATAGGCCAGGACAGTTAGGGTCTCTAAATTAATAAGGCGAAAATCTTAGAGTCTCTAAAGTAATAGGCTAGGACTTATAGAGTCTCTAAATTAATAAGGCGAAACTCTTAGTGTCTGCAAAGGGATAGGCCAGGAGAGTTATTCTCTAAATTAATAAGACCAAACTCTTAGAGTCTCTAAAGAAATAGGCCAGGACAATTAGAGTCTCTAAATTATTAAGGAAAAAATTTTAGGGTCTCTAAATTAATAGGCCAGTACAGTTAGTGTCTCTAAATTAATAAGGCGAAACTCTTAGTGTCTGTAAAGGCATAGGCCAGGAGAGTTATTCTCTAAATTAATAAGGCCAAACACTTAGAGTCTCTAAAGAAATAGGCCAGGATATTAAAGTCTCAAAATTAATAAGGCGAAAATTATAGAGTCTCTAAATTAATAGGCCAATACAGTTAGTTTCTCTAAATTAATAAGGCGAAACTGTTAGAGTCTCAAAAGGTATAGGCCAGGACAGTTGCGGTCTCTAAATTAATAAGGCGAAACTCTTAGAGTCTCTAAAGGTATAGGCCAGGACAGTTAGAGTCTCTAAATTAATAAGGCGAAACTCTTAGAATCTCTAAAGGAATAGGCCAGGACAGTTAGAATCTCTAATTTATTAAGGCGAAATTCTTAGACTCTCTAAATAATATGCCAGGAAATTTAGTCTCTAAATTAATAAGCCCAATTCCTTAGAGTCTCTAAAGGAATAGGTCAGGTCAGTTAGGGTCTCTAAAATAATAAGGCGAAAACCTTTGAGTCTCTAAAGGAATAGGCCAGGACAGTTAGTGTCTCTATATTAATAAGGCGAAAAACTTAGAGTCTCTAAAGGAATAGGACAGGAGGTTTAGTGTCTCTAAATTAATAAGGCGAAATTATTAGAGTCTCTAAAGGAATATTCCAGGAGTTTTATTGTCTCTAAATTAATAAGTGAAACTATTAGAGTCTATAAAGGAATAGGCCAGGAGAGCTAGAGTCTCTAAATTAAAAAGTCGAAAAACTTAGAGTCTCTAAAAGTATAGGCCAGGACAGTTAGGTTCTCTAAATTAATATGTCGAAAAATTTAGTCTCTAAAGGGAAAGGCCTGTACATTTAGAGTGTCTAAATTAATAAGGCGATACTCTTAGAATCTCTAAAGGATTAGGCCAGGTGGTTTAGACTCTCTAAGATTATAAGGCGAAACTCTTAGAGTCTCTAAAGAAATAGGTCAGGGCTGTTGGAGTCTCTAAGTTATTAAGGCGAAAAACTTAGAGTCTCTAAGGGAATAGGCCAGGACAGTTAGGGTCTCTAAATTAATAAGGCGAAACTCTTAGAGTCTCTACAGAATAGGCCAGGAGAGTTAGATTCTCTAAATTAATAAGGCGAAACGCTTAGAGTCTCTAAAGGAATAGGCCAGGAACGTTAGAGTTTCTAAATTAATAAGGCGAAACTCTTAGAGTCTCTAAAGGAATAGGCCAGGACAGTTAGGGTCTCTAAATTTAAAAGGCGAAACGCTTAAAGTCTCTAAAGGAATATGCCAGGACAGTTAGAGTTTCTAAATTAATAAATCGAATCTCTTGGTGTCTCTAAATGAATAGGCCAGGAGAGTTAAGGGCTCTAAATGAATAAGGCGAAAAACGTAGAGTCTCTAAACGTATAGGCAAAGACAATTAGAGTCTCTAAATTAATAAGGCGAAACTCTTAGTGTCTCTAAAGAATAGGCCAGGAAACTTAGAATCTCTAAGTTAATAAGGCGAAATTCTTATAATCTTTAAAGGAATAGGCCAGGGCAGTTAGATTCTCCACATTAATAAGGCGAAAATCTTAGAGTCTCTAAAGGAATAAGCCAGGAAATTTAGAGTCTCTAAATTAATAAGGCGAAAATTTTAAAGTCTCTACAGAATAGGCCAGGACTGTTAGATTCTCTAAATTAATAAGGCGAAACACTTAGAGTCTCTAAAGGAATAGGCAAGGACATTTAGAGTTTCTAAATTAATAAGGCGAAAATCTTACAGTCTCTAAAGAAATAGGCCAGGACAGTTAGAGTCTCTAAATTAATAAGGCGAAACTCTTAGAGTCTCTAAAGTAATAGGCCAGGACCGTTAGGTTCTCAAAATTAATAAGGCGAAGCTATTCGAGTCTCTACAGGAATAGGCCAGGACAGTTAGAGTCTCAAAATTAATAAGGCGTAACCATTAGAGTCACGAAAGGAATAGGCCAAGACAGTTAGTGTCTCTAAATTAATAAGGCGAAACTCTTAGAGTCTCTAAAGGAATAGGCCAGGACAGTTAGAGTCTCCAAATTAATAAGGCGAAACGCTTGGAGTCTCCAAAGGTAAAGGCCAAGATAGTAGGTGTCTCTAAATTAATAAGGCGAGACTGTTAGAGTCTCTAAAGGAATAGGGCAGGACAGTTAGGGTCTATAAATTAATAAGGCGAGAAACGTGGGGTCTCTAAAGGAATAGGCCAAGGCAGTTAGAGTCTCTAAATTAATAAGTCGAATCACTTAGTGTCTCTAAAGATTAGGCCAGGACAGTTAGTTTCTCTAAATTAATAAGTCGAAACACTTAGAGTCTCTAAAGGAATAGGCCAGGACAGTTAGATTCTCTAAATAAATAAGGCGAACAACTGTTTCTAAATGAATAGGCCAGGAAAGTTATAGTCTCAAAATTAATAATTCAAATCTCTTAAAGTCTCTAAAGAAATAGGCCAGGACAGTTAGAGTCTCTAAATTAATAAGGCGAAACTCCTAGTGTCTATAAAGGAATACGCCAGGAGTGTTAGGGTCTCTAAATTAATAAGGCGAATCTTTTAGAGTCTCTAAAGGAATAGGCCAGGAAGGTTACAGTCTCTAAATTAATAAGGCGAAACACTTAGAGTCTCTAAAGGAATAGGACAGGACATTTAGGGTTCTCTAAATTAATAAGGCGAAACACTTAGCGTCTCTAAAGGAATAGGCCAGGACAGTTAGAGTCCTTAAACTAATAAGGCGAACGTCTTAGAGTCTCTAAAGGAATAGGCCAGGAGAATTAGAGTCTCTAAATTAAAAAGGCGAAAATCTTAGAGTCTCTAAAGGAATGGGCCAAGAGTATTAGAGTCTCTAAATTAATAAGGCGAATCTGTTAGAGTCTCTAAAAAAATAGGCCAGGATATTTGTAGTCTCTAAATTAATAAGGCGTAACGCCTAGAGTATCTAAAGGAAATTGGCAGGAGATTTAGAGTCTCTAAATTAATAAGGCGAAAATCTTTGAGTCTCTAAAGGAATAAGCCAGGACAGTTAGAGTCTCTAAATTAATAAGGCGAAACTCTTAGAGTCTCTAAAGGAATACGCCAGGAGGGTTAGAGCCTCTAAATTAATAAGGCGAAACTCTTAGAGTCTCTAAAGGAATAGTCCAGGAGGGTTAGTGTCTCTAAATTAATAAGGCGAAACTCTTAGAGTCTCTAAAGGAATAGGCCAGGACAGTTAGTGTCTCTAAATTAATAAGGCGAAACACTTAGAGTCCCTAACGGATTAGGCCAAGACAGGGTCTCAAAATTAATAAGCCGAAAAACTTTGAGTCTCTAAAGGAATAGGCCAGTAGAGTTAGAGACTCAAAATTAATTAGGCGAAACTCTTAGAGCCTCTACAGGAATAGGCCAGGAGTGTTAGAGTCTCTAAATTAATAATGCTTAACTCTTAGATTCTGTTAAGGAATAGGCGAGGACTCTTAGGGTCTCTATATTAATATAGCGAAAGTCTCAGTCTCTAAAGGAATAGTGCAGGACAGTTAGGGGCTCTAAATTAATAAGGCGAAACACTTAGCGTCTCTAAAGTAATAGGTCACGACATTTAGAGTCTCTAAATTAATAATGCGAAACACATAGTCTCTAAAGTATAGGCCAAGACATTTAGAGTCTCTAAATTAATAAGGCGAAACACTTAGAGGTTCTAAATGTATAGGCCAAAATATTTAGAGTCTCTAAATTAATAAGGCAAATCTCTTAAAGTCTCTAAAGTATTAGTCAAGGACAGATAGATTTTCTAAATTAATAAGGCGAAACACTTAGTTTCTCTAAAGGAAAAGGCCAGGACAGTTAGAGTCTCTAAATAAATAAGGCGAAAATCTTAGACTCTAAATGAATAGGCCAGGAAAGTTAGAGTCTCAAAATTAATAAGGCGAATCTCTTTGAGTCTCTTAAGGAAGGGTCCAGGACTGTTAGAGTCTCTAAATTAATAAGGCGAAATTCCTAGTGTCTCTAAAGGAATAAGCCAGGAGAGTTACAATCTCTAAATTAATAAGGCGAAAATCTTAGAGTCTCTAAAGGAATAGGCCAGGACAGTTACAGTCTCTAAGTTAATAAGGCGAAATTCTTAGTTTCTAAAGGAATAGGCCAGGACAGTTAGAGTCTCTAAATTAATAAGGCGGAAATATTAGAGTCTCTAAAAGAATAGACCAGGAGTGTTAGAGTCTCTAAATTAATAAGGCGAAATCCTTAGTGCCTCTAGAAAATAGGCCAGGTGGCTTAGAGTCTCTAAATTAACAAGGCGATACTCTTAGAATCTCTAAAGAAATAGGCCAGGACAGTTAGTGTCTCTAAGTTAATAATGCGAAACGCTTAGAGTCTCTAAGGGAATAGGCTAGGACAGTTAAAGTCTCTAAATTAATAAGGCGAATCTCTTAGTGTCTCTAAAGGAATAGGCCAGGAATGTTAGTCTCTAAATTAATAAGGCCCAACACTTGTAGTCTCTAAAGGAATAGGCCACTAGTGTTAGAGTCTCTAAATTAAAAAGGCGAAACTCTTAGGGTCTCTAAAGTAATAGGCCAGGACAGTTAGAGTCTCTAATTTTATAAGGCGAAAAGCTTAGATTCTGTAAAGGAATAGGCCAGGACATTTAGTGTGTCTAAATTTATAAGGCGAAACTCATAGAGTGTCTAAAGGAATAGGCCAGGGCAGTTAGAGTCACTAAATTAATAAGGCGAAACTCAAAGAGACTCTAAAGTAATAGGCCAGGACAGTTATAGTCTCTAAATTAATAAGGCGAAAAGCTTAGAGTCTCTAAATGTATAGGCCTGGACAGTTAGAGTCTCTAAATTAATAAGAAGAAACTCTTAGAGTCTCAAAAGTAATGGGCCAGGACAGTCAGAGCCTCTAAATTAATAAGGCCAAACTCATAGAGTCTTTAAAGGAAAAGACCAGGAGAGTTAGTGTCTCTAAATTAATAATGCGAAACTATTAGAGTCTCTAAAGGAATAGGCCAGGACAGTTAGAGTCTCTAAATTAATAACGCGAAACTCTTAGAGTCTCTAAAGGAATAGGCCAGGACATTTAGTGTCTCTAAATTAATAAGGCGAAAACCGTAGAGTCTCTAAAGGAATAGGCCAAGACAGTTAGTGTCTCTAAATTATTAAGGCGAAACTCTTTGAGTCTCTAAATGAATAGGGCAGGACAGTTAGAGTCCCTAAATTAATAAGGCGAAACACTTAGAGTCTCAAAAGGAATAGGCCAGGACTGTTAAAGTCTCTAAATTAATAAGTCGAAACTCTTAGAGTCTCTAAAGGTATAGGCCAGGACAGTTATTGTCTCTAAATTAATAAGACGAATAACTTAGTCTCTAAATGAATAGGCCAGGAAATTTAGAGTCTCTAAATTAATAAGGCTAATCTCATAGAGTCCCTAAAGTAAAAGGCCAGGTCAGTTAGGTTCTCTAAATTAATAAGGCGGAACTCCTAGTGTCTCTAAAGTAATAGGCCAGAAGAGATAGTGTCTCAAAATTGATAAGACGAATCTCTTAGAGTCTCTAAAGGAAAAGGCCAAGAACGTTAGGGTCTCTAAATTAATAAGGCGAAACTCTTAGCGTCTCGAATGGAAGAGGCCAGGACTGTTAGAGACTCTAAATTAATAAGGCGAAATTCTTAGAGACTCTAAAGGGATAGGCCAGCAAATTTAGAGTCTCTATAATAATAAGGCGAAAAACTTAGTCACAAAATGAATAGGCCAGGAGATTTAGAGTCTCTAAATTAATAAGGAGAAACTCATAGAGTCTCTAAATGAATGGGCCAGGACAGTTAGGGGCTCTAATTTAATAAGGCGAGACACTTAGATTCTCTAAAGTAATAGGCCAGGACAGTTAGATTCCCAAAATTAATAAGGTGAAACACTTAGAGTCTTTAAAGGAATAGGCCAGGACAGTTAGGCTCTCAAAATTAATAAGGGAAACACTTAGAGTCTCTAAAGGATTAGGCCAGGACAGTAGGTGTCTCTAAATTAATAAGGCGAAACTCATAGGGTCTCTAAAGGAATAGGCCTGGACAGTTAGAGACTCTAAATTAATAAGGCGAAACTCTTAGAGTCTCTAAAGTAATAGGCCAGGACAGTTAGTGTCTCTATATTAATAAGGCGAAACTCTTAGAGTCTCTAAAGGAATAGGCCAAGACAGTTAGAGTCTCTAAATTAATAAGGCGAAACTCTTGGAGTCTCTAAATGTATAGGCCAGGTTATTTAGTGTCTCTAAATTAATAAGGCGAGACCCTTAGAGTCTCTAAAATAATAGGCTAGGACGGTTAGGATCTCTAAATTAATAAGGCGAGATTCAAGGGGTCTTTAAAGGAATAGGCAAGGACATTTAGGGTCTCTAAATTAATAAGGCGAAACTCTTAGAATCTCTAAAGTTTAGGCAAAGGCAGAGTCTCTAAATTAATAAGGCGAAACTCTTAGTGTCTCAAAATTATAGGCCAGGACATTTAGTTTCTCTTAGTGTCTTTAAAGTATAGGCCAGGACATTTGGAGTCTCGAAATTATTAAGGCGAAACTCTTAGAGTCTCTAAAGCAATAGGCCAGGACATTTAGTGTCTCTAAATAAATAAGGCGAAAAACTTCGTCTCTAAATGAAGAGGCAAGGAAAGTTAGAGTCTCTAAATTAGTAAGGCGAATCTCTTAGAGTCTCTAAAGGAATAGGCCAGGACAGTTAGTGTCTCTAAATTAATAAGGCGAAACTCCTAGTGTCCCTATAAGATTAGGCCAAGAGTGTTAGGGTCTCTAAATTACTAAGGCGAAACCCTTAGAGTCTCTAAAGTAATAGGCCAGGACTGTTGGGTTCTCAAAATTAATAAGGCGAAGCTTGTAGGGTCTCTAAAGGAATAGGCCAGGAGAGTTAGGTTCTCAAATTTAATAAGGCGTAACGATTTGAGTCACTAAAGGAATAGGCCAGGACAGTTAGTGTCTCTAAACTAATAAGGCGAAAATCTTAGAGTCTCTAAAGGAATAGGCCAGGACATTTAGAGTCTCTAAATTATTAAGGCGAAAGGCTTGGAGTCTCTAAAGTTAAAGGCCAAGTTAATTAGTGTCTCTAAATTAATAAGGCGAGACTCTTAGAATCTCTAAAGGAATAGGCTAGGACAGTTAGTGTCTATAAAATAATAAGGCGAGAAACTTGGGGTCTCTAAAGGAATAGGCCAAGGCAGTTAGGGTCTCTAAATTAATAATGCGAATCTCTTAGTATCTCTAAAGATTAGGCCAGGACAGTTAGATTCTCTAAATTAATAAGCCGAAACACTTAGAGTCTCTAAAGGAATAGGCCAGGACAGTTAGGGTCTCTAAATAAATAAGGCGAAAACTGTCTCTAAATGAATAGGCCAGGACAGTTAGAGTCTCAAAATTAATAAGGCAAATCTCTTAGTGTCTCTAAAGAAATAGGCCAGGACAGTTACTGTCTCTAAATTAATAAGGCGAAACTCCTAGTGTCTCTAAAGGAATAGGCCAGGAGAGTTAGAGTCTCTAATTTAATAAGGCGAATCTATTAGAGTCTCTAAAGAAATAGGCCAGGACAGTTAGAGTCTCTAAATTAATAAGGCGAAACTCTTAGGGTCTCTAAAGGGATAGGACAGGACAGTTAGGGTTCTCTAAATTAATAAAGCGAAACACTTAGCGTCTCTAAAGTAATCGGCCAGGACAGTTAGAGTCCCTAAACTAATAAGGCGAAAGACTTAGAGTCTCTAATGGAATAGGCCAGGAGAATTAGAGTCTCTAAATTAATAAGGCGAAACTCTTAGAGTCTCTAAAGGAATGGGCCAGTAGTTTTAGAGTTTCTAAATTAATAAGGCGAATCTGTTAGAGTCTCTAAAAAAATAGGCCAGTATATTTGTAGTCTCTAAATTAAAAAGGCGTAAAACTTAGAATATCTAAAGGAAATTTCCAGGAGAGTTAGAGTCTCTAAATTAATAAGGCGAAACTTTTTGAGTCTCTAAAGGAATAGGCCAGGACAGTTAGAGTCTCTAAATTAATAAGGGGAAAATCTTAGTGTCTCTAAAATAATATGCCAGGAGAGTTAGATCCTCTAAATTATTAAGGCGAAACACTTAGAGACTCTAAAGGAATAGTCCAGGAGGGTTAGTGTCTCTAAATTAATAAGGCGAAACTCTCAGAGTCTCTAAAGGAATAGGCCAGGACAGTTAGAGTCTCTAAATTAATAAGGCGAAACACTTAGAGTCTCTAACGGATTAGGCCAAGACAGTTAGGGTCTCTAAATTAATAAGCCGAAAAACTTTGAGTCTCTAAAGTTATAGGCGAGTAGAGTTAGAGACTCTAAATTAATAAGGCGAAACAATTAGAGCCTCTAAAGTAATAGGCCAGGAGGGTTAGAGTCTCTAAATTAATAATGCTTAACTCTTAGAGTCTCTAAAGGAATAGGCGAGAACTTTTAGAGTCTCTAAATTAATAAATCGAAAGTCTCAGTCTCTAAAGGAATAGTCCAGGAGAGTTAGGGTCTCTAAATTAATAAGGCGAAACTCTTAGCGTCTCTAAAGTAATAGGCCAAGGCAGTTAGAGTCTCTAAATTAATTAGGCGAAACACATAGTCTCTAAAGTATAGGCCAAGGCATTTAGAGTCTCTAAATTAATAAGGCGAAACTCTTAGAGGTTCTAAATGTATAGGTCAAGATATTTAGTGTCTCTAAGTTAATAAGGCGAATCTCTTAAATTCTCTAAAGGATTAGGCCAGGACAGTTAGAGTTTCTAAATTAATAAGGCGAAACACTTAGTTTCCATAAAGGAAAAAGCCAGGACAGTTAGAGTCTCTAAATAAATAAGTCGAAAATCTTAGACTCTAAATGAATAGGCCAGGAAAGTTAGAGTCTCAAAATTAATAAGGCGAATCTCTTAGAGTCTCTAAAGTAAGTGTCCAAGACAGTTAGATTCTCTAAATTAATAAGGCGAAATTCCTAGTGTCTCTAAAGGAGTAGGCCAGGAGGGTTAGTATCTCTAAATTAATAAGGCGAAACTCTTAGAGTCTCTAAAGTATTAGGCCAGGACAGTTACAGTCTCTAAGTTAATAAGGCGAAACTCTTAGATTCTCTAAAGGAATAGGCCAGGACAGTTAGAGTCTCTAAATTAATAAGGCGAAACACTTAGAGTCTCTAAATGAATAGGCCAGGACAGTTAGAGTCTCTAAATTAATAAGGCGAAAATCTTAGATTCTCTAAAGTAATAGGCCAGGAGATTTAGTGTCTCTAAATTAATAAGGCGAAACTCTTAGAGTCTCTAAAGTAATGGGCCAGGAGAAGTAGAGTCTATAAATTAATAAGGCGAATCTCTTAGAGTCTCTAAAACTTTAGGCCAGGACTTTTATAGTCTCTAAATTAATAAGGCGAAACACTTAGAGTATCTAAAGGAATTGGCCAGGACAGTTAGAGTCTCTAAATTAATAAGGCGAAACTCTGTGAGTCTCTAAAGGTATAGGCCAGGACAGTTAGAGTCTCTAAATTAATAAGGCGAAAATCTTAGTGTCTAAAGAAATATGCCAGGTGTGTTAGAGTCTCTAAATTAAAAAGGCGAAACACTTAGAGTCTCTAAAGGAATAGACCAGGACAGTTAGGGTCTCTAAATTAATAAGGCGAAACACATAGAGTCTCTAACGGAATGGGCCAAGACTGTTAGGGTCTCTAAATTAATAAGGTGAAAACTTTGAGTCTCTAAATGAATAGGCCAGAAGAGTTAGAGACTCTAAATTAATAAGGCGAAACTCTTATAGCCTCTAAAGGGATAGGCCAGGAGAGTTAGAATCTCTAAATTAATAATACTTAACCCTTAGAGTCTCTAAAGGATTAGGGCAGGACTCTTAGAGTTTCTAAATTAATAAGGCGAAAGTCTCCGTCTCTAAAGGAATAGTGCAGGACAGTTAGGGGCTCTAAATTAATAAGGCGAAACTCTTAGCGTCTCTAAAGGAATAGGCCAGGACAGTTAGAGTCTCTAAATTAATAAGGCGAAAATCTTAGGTTCTCTAAAGCAATAGGACAGGACTGTTAGGGAATCTAATTTAGTAAGGCGAATGTTTTATGGTCTCTAAAGGAACAAGCGAGGACCGTTACAGTTTCTACATTAAAAGCGCGAAAATATTATAATGTCTAAAGGAATAGGCCAGGAAAGTTAGAGTATCTAAATTAAAAAATCGATATCTAGAGTCTCTAAAGTTATAGGCTAGGAGATTTAGAGTCTCTAAATTTATAAGGCGAAACGCTTGTGATCTCTAAAATTATAGGCTAGGAGAGTTAGAATCTCTAATTTAATAAGGTGAAACTATTAGAGTCTCTAAAAGAATAGGCCAGGACAATTAGGGTCTCTAAATTAATAATGCAAATCTCTCAGAGTCTCTAAAGTAATAGGCCAGGGGAGCTAGAATGTATAATTAATAAGGCGAAATTCTTAGAGTCTCTAAAGGAATAGGCCAGGACTGATAGGGTCTTGTAAATTTATAAGGCGAAAGTCTCAGTCTCTAAAGGAATAGTGCAGGAGAGTTAGGGGCTCTAAATGAATAAGGCGAAACACTTTGAGTATCTAAAGTAATAGGCCAGGACAGTTAGAGACTCTAAATTAATAAGGCGAAATTCTTAGATCCTAAAAAGGGATAGGCCAGGACAGTTAGTGTCTCTAAATTAATAAGGCGAAACTCTTAGAGTCTCTAAAGGTATAGGCCAGGACAGTTAGTGTCCCTAAACTAATAAGGCGAAACATTTAGTTTCTTTAAAGGAACAGGCTAGGTAAGTTAGTGTCTCAAAATTAATAAGGCGAAATTCTTAGAGTCTCTAAGGAATAGGCCAGGACAGTTAGGGTCTCCAAATTAATAAGGCGAAACTCTTAGAGTCTCTAAAGTTATAGGCCAGGACAGTTAGGGTCTCTAAAATAATAAGGCGAAAATCTTAGAGTCTCTAAAGGATTAGGCCAGGAAAGTTAGGTTCTCTAAATTAATAAGGCGAAACTCTTAGAGTCTCTAAAGTAATAGGCCAGGACAGTTAGAGTCCCTAAATTAATAAGGCGAAACTCTTAGAGTCTCTAAAGAATAGGCCAGGACGTTTAGCGTTTCTAAATTAATAAGGCGAAACCCTTCGAGTCCCTAATTGAAAAGGCCAGGACAGTTAGAGTCTCTAAATTAATAAGGCGGAAATATTAGAGTCTCTAAAAGAATAGACCAGGACAGTTAGAGTCTCTAAATTAATAAGGCGAAATCCTTAGTGCCTCTAAAGGAATAGGCAAGGTGGGTTAGAGTCTCTAAATTAACAAGGCGATACTCTTAGAGTCTCTAAAGTTATAGGCCAGGACAGTTAGAGTCTCTAAGTTAGTAATGCGAAACGCTTAGAGTCTCTAAGGGAATAGGCTAGGACAGTTAGAGTCACTAAATTAATAAGGCGAAGCACTTAGTGTCTCTAAAGGAATAGGCCAGGAGTGTTAGTCTCTAAATTAATAAGGCCAAACTCTTAGAGTCTCTAAAGGAATAGGCCACTAGTGTTAGAGTCTCTAAATTAATAAGGCGAAACTTTTAGGGTCTCTAAAGTAATAGGCCAGGACAGTTAGAGTCTCTAAATTTATAAGGCGAAAAGTTTAGAGTCTCTAAAGGAATAGGCCAGGAAATTTAGAGTGTCTAAATTTATAAGGCGAAACACTTAGAGTGTCTAAAGGGATAGGCCAGGGCAGTTAGAGTTTCTAAATTAATAAGGCGAAACTCTAAGAGACTCTAAAGTAATAGGACAGGACAGTTAGAGTCTCTAAATTAATAAGGGGAAAACCTTAGAGTCTCTAAATGTATAGGCCTGGACATTTAGAGTCTCTAAACTAATAAGAAGAAACTCTTAGAGTCTCAAAAGGAATGGGCCAGGACAGTCAGAGCTTCTAAATTAATAAGGCCAAACTCTTAGAGTCTTTAAATGAAAAGGCCAGGAGAGTTAGTGTCTCTAAATTAATAAGGCGAAACTCTTAGAGTCTCTAAAGGAATAGGCCAGGACAGTTAGAGTCTCTAAATTAATAACGCGAGACTCTTAGGGTCTCTAAAGGAATAGACCAGGACAGTTAGTGTCTCTAAATTAATAAGTCGAAACACTTAGAGTCTCTAAAGGAATAGGCCAAGACAGTTAGTGTCTCTAAATTATTAAGGCGAGACTCTTAGAGTCTCTAAATGAATAGGGCAGGACAGTTAGAGTCTCTAAATTAATAAGGCGAATCTCTTAGAGTCTCTAAAGGAATAGGCCAGTACTGTTAAAGTCTCTAAATTAATAAGTCGAAACTCTTAGAGTCTCTAAAGGTATAGACCAGGACAGTATTTGTCTCTAAATAAATAAGGCGAATAACTTAGTCTCTAAAAGAATAGGCCAGGATATTTAGAGTCTCTAAATTAATAAGTCTAATCTCATAGCCTCCCTAAAGTAATAGGCCAGGTCAGTTAGGTTCTCTAAATTAATAAGGCGAAACTCCTAGTGTCTCTAAAGTATTAGGCCAGAAGAGATAGTGTCTCTAAATTGATAAGGCGAAAACCTTAGGGTCTCTGAAGGAAAAGGCCAAGAACGTTAGGGTCTCTAAATTAATAAGGCGAAACCCTTAGCGTCTCTAATGGAATAGGCCTGGAATGTTAGAGACTCAAATTTAATAAGGCGAAATTCTTAGAGTCTCTAAAGGTATAGGCCAGCAAATTTAGAGTCTCTATAATAATAAGTCGAAAAACTTAGTGTCAAAATGAATAGGCCAGGAGATTTAGAGTCTCTAAATTAATAAGGAGAAACTCATAGAGTCTCTAAAGGAATAGGCCAGGGCAGTAAGTGGCTCTAATATAATAAGGCGAAACACTTAGAGTCTCTAAAGTAATAGGCCAGGACAGTTAGATTCTCAAAATTAATAAGGCGAAACACTTAGAGTCTTTAAAGGAATAGGCCAGGACAGTTAGTGTCTCAAAATTAATAAGGGAAACAATTAGAGTCTCTAAAGGATTACGCCAGGACAGTAGGTGTCTCTAAATTAATAAGGCGAAACTCATAGGTTCTCTAAAGGAATAGGCCAGGACAGTTAGAACCTCTAAATTAATAAGGCGAAACTCTTAGAGTCTCTAAAGGAATAGGCCAGGACAGTTAGTTTCTCTATATTAATAAGGCGAAACTCTTAGAGTCTCTAAAGGAATAGGCCATGACAGTTAGAGTCTCTAAATTAATAAGGCGAAACTCTTGGAGTCTCTAAATGTATAGGCCAGGTTATTTAGAGTCTCTAAATTAATAAGGCGAGAACCTTAGGGTCTCTAAAATAATAGGCTAGGTCAGTTAGGTTCTCTAAATTAATAAGGCGAGACTCTTGGTGTCTTTAAAGGAATAGTCCAAGACATTTAGTGTCTCTAAATTAATAAGGCGAAACTCTTAGAATCTCTAAAGTTTAGGCAAAAACAGAGTCTCTAAATTAATAAGGCGAAACTCTTAGTGTCTCAAAATTATAGGCCAGGACATTTAGTTTCTCTTAGTGTCTTTAAAGTATAGGCCAGGACTGTTGGATTCTCTAAATTATTAAGGCGATACTCTTAGTTTCTCTAAAGCAATAGGCCAGGACAGTTAGTATCTCTAAATAAATAAGGCGAAAAACTTCGTCTCTAAATGAAGAGGCAAGGAAAGTTAGAGTCTCTAAATTAGTAAGGCGAATCTCTCAGAATCTCTAAAGGAATAGGCCAGGACAGTTAGTGTCTCTAAATTAATAAGGCGAAACTCCTAGTTTCTCTATAGGAATAGGACAAGAATGTTAGGGTCTCTAAATTATTAAGGCGAATATCTTAGAGTCTCTAAAGGAATTGGCCAGGACAGTTAGTGTTTCTAAATTAATAAGGCGAAACCCTTAGAGTCCTTAAAGGATTAGGCCAGAACTGTAAGAGTCTCTAAATTAATAAGGCGAAACTCTTAGAGTCTTTAAATGTATAGGCCAGGACAGTTAGGGTCTCTAAATTAATAAGGCGAAACACTTAGTTTCCGTAAAGGAATTGGCCAGGACAGTTAGAGTCTCTAAATTAATAAGGCGAAACTCTTAGAGTCTCTAAAGAAATAGGCCAGGACAATTAGAGTCTCTAAATTAATAAGGCGAATATCTTAGTGTCTCTAAAGTAATAGGCCATGTGTGTTAGTGTCTCTGAATTAATAAGGTGAAACCCCTAGAGTGTCTAAAGGAATAGGACAGGAGTGTTAATGTCTCTAAATTAATAAGGCGAAACTCTTAGAGTCTCTAACGGAATAGGCCAGTAGAGTTAGTGTCTCTAAATTAATAAGGCGAAACTCTCAGAGTCTCTAACGGAATAAGCCAAGAGAGTTAGGGTCTCTAAATTAATAAGTCGAAACACTTAGGGTCTCCAAAGGTATAGGACAGGACAGATAGAGTCTCTAAATTAATAAGGCGAATATCTTAGAGTCTTTAAAGGAATAGGCCAGGACTGTTAGAGTCTCTAAATTAATAAGGCGAAACTCTTAGAGTCTCTAAATTTTAGGCCAGTAGATTTAGTGTCTCTAAATTAATAAGGTGAAAAACTTAGAGTCTCTAAAGGATTGGGCCAGGAGTGTTAGAGTCTCTAAATTAATAAGGCGAAACACTTAGAATCTCTAACGAATAGGCCAGGACAGTTAGAGTCTATGAATTAAGAAGGCGAAAGTCTCAGTCTCTAAAGGAATAGTGCAAGAAAGTTAGGGGCTCTAAATTAGTAAGACGAAACTCTTAGAGTTTCTATAGGAATACGCCAGGAGAGTTAGGGTCTATAAATTAATAAAGCGAAAATCTTAGAGTCTCTAAAGAATAGGAGAGGACTTTTAGGGAGTTTTAGTAGTAAGGCGAAAGTATTAGGGTCTCTAAAAGAACAAGCCAGGACAGTTACTGTCTCTATATTAATAGGGCGAAAATATTATATTTTCTAAACGAATAGGCCAGGACAGTTAGAGTCTTTAATTAAAAAGTCGAACTCTAGAGTCTCTAAAGTTATAGGCCAGGAGTGTTAGAGTCTCTAAATTTGTAAGGCGAAACGCTTGTGATCTCTAAAGGAATAGATTAGAAGAATTAGAGTCAGTAATTTAATAAGGCGAAACACTTAGAGTCCCTAAAAGAATAGGCCAGGAAAGTTAGAGACTCTAAATTAATAATGCGAAACCCTTAGAGTGTCTAAAGGAATAGTCCAGGAGAGTTAGAGTGTCTAAATTAATAAGGTGAAACTCTTAGAGTCTCTAAAGGAATAGGCCAGGACAGTTAGAGTCTCTAAATTAATAAGGCGAAAGTCTCAGTCTCTAAAGGAATAGTGCAGGGGACTTAGGGGCTCTAAATGAATAAGGCGAATATCTTAGTGTCTCGAAAGTAATAGGCCAGGAGAGTTAGAGTCTCTAACTTAATAAGGCGAAACACTTAGAGTCTCAAAAGAATAGGCTACGATATTTAGAGTCTCTAAATTATTAAGGCGAAAATCTTAGAGTCTCTGAAGAAATAGCCAAGGAAACTTAGTGTCTCTAAATTAATAAGGCGAATCTCTTAGAGTCTCTAAAGGAATAGGCCAGGACAGTTAGAGTCTCCAAATTAATAAGGCGAAAATCTTAGAGTCTCTAAAGTTATAGGCCAGGAAAATTAGAGTCTCTAAATTAATAAAGCGAAACTCTTAGAGTCTCTAAAGGAATAGGCCTGGAAATTTAGAGTCTCAAATTTAATAAGGCGAAGCACTTAGAGTCTCTAAAGGAATAGGCCAGGACAATTAGAGTCTCTTAATTAATAAGGCGAAAAACTTAGTGTCTCTAAATGAATAGGCCATGACGTTTAGAGTCTCTAAATTAATAAGGCCATGCTCTTCGAGTCTCTAAAAGTAGGCCAGGAGATTTAGAGTCTCTAAATTAATAAGGCGAAACACTTAGAGTCTCTAAAGGAATAGGCCAGGACAATTAGAGTCTCTAAATTAGTAAGGCAATACACTTAGAGTCTCTAAAGGAATAGGCCAGGACAGTTAGAGTCTCTAAATGAATAAGGCGAAAAACTTAGTCTGTAAAGAAATAGGCCAGGACAGTTAGAGTCTCTAAATTAATAAGGCGAAACTCTTAGAGTCTCTAAAGGAATAGGCCAGGACAGTTAGAGTCTCTAAGTTAATAAGCCGAAACACTTAGAGTCTCTAAAAGAATAGGCCAGGAGTGTTAGAGTCTCTAAATTAATAAGGCGAAACACTTAGAGTCTCTACAGAATAGGCCAGGACAATTAGATTCTCTAAATTAATAAGGCGAATCTCTTTGAGTCTCTAAAGGAATAGGCCAGGACACTTAGATTTTCTAAATTAATGAGACGAAACTCTTAGAGTCTCTAAAGGAATAGGCCAGGAGAGTTAGGGTCTCTAAATTAATAAGACAAAAATCTTAGAGTCTCTAAAGGAATAGGCCAGGACATTTAGGGTTTCTAAATTAATAAGGCGAAATTCTTAGTGCCTCTAAAGTAAGAGGCCAGTACAGTTAGAGTCTCTAAATTAATAAGTTGTAATTCTTAGAGTCTGTAAAGGAATAGGCCAGGAGAGTTAGAGTCTCTAAATTAATAAGGCAAATCTCTTAGAGTCTCTAAAGAAACAGGCCAGGACAGTTTAAGTCTCTAAATGAATAAGCCGAAACTTTTAGAGTCTCTAGAGAAATAGGCCAGGAGTGTTACAGTCTCTAAATTAATAAGGCGAAACTCTTAGTGTCTCTAAAGGGATAGGCCTGGGCTGTTAGTGTCTCTAAATTTATAAGGCGAATCACTTAGGGTCTCTAACGAAATAGTCCAGGAGTTTTAGGGTCTATAAATTAATAAGGCCAAACACATAGATTCTCTAAAAAAGTAGGCCAGGAAATTTAGAGTCTCTAAATTAATGAGGCGAAACACTTAGAGTCTCTAAAGGAATAGGCCAGGACAGTTAGAGTCTCTAAATTAAAAAGGCGAAAATCTTAGAGTCTCTAAAGAATAGGAGAGGACTGTTAGGGTGTTTTAGTAGTAAGCCGAAAGTATTAGGGTCTCTAAAAGAACAAGCCAGGACAGTTACTGTCTCTATATTGATAGAGCGAAAATATTATAGTTTCTAAAGGAATAGGCCAGGACAGTTAGAGTCTCTAAATTAAAAATTCGAACTCTAGAGTCTCTAAATTTATAGGCCAGGAGTGTTAGAGTCTCTAAATTTGTAAGGCGAAACTCTTGTGATCTCTAAAGGAATAGATTAGTAGAATTAGAGTCTCTAATTTAATAAGGCGAAACTCTTAGAGTCCCTAAAAGAAGAGGCCAGGAAAGTTGGAGTCACTAAATTAATAATGCGAAACCCTTAGAGTGTCTAAACGAATAGGCCAGGACAGTTAGAGTGTCTAAATTAATAAGGTGAAACTCTTAGAGTCTCTAAAGGAATAGGCCAGGGCAGTTAGAGTCTCTAAATTAATAAGGCGAAAGTCTCAGTCTCTAAAGGAATAGTGCAGGGGACTTAGGGGCTCTAAATGAATAAGGCGAATACCTTAGTGTCTCTAAAGTAATAGGCCAGGAGAGTTAGAGTCTCTAACTTATTAAGGCGAAACACTTAGGGTCTCAAAAGAATAGGCTAGGACATTTAGTGTCTCTCAAATATTAAGGCGAAAATCATAGAGTCTCTGAAGGAATAGCCAAGGAAACTTAGTGTCTCTAAATTAATAAGGCGAAAATCTTAGAGTCTCTAAAGAAATAGGCCAGGACAGTTAGAGTCTCCAAATTAATAAGGCGAAAATCTTAGAGTCTCTAAAGGTATAGGCCAGGAAATTTAGAGTCTCTAAATTAATAAAGCGAAACTCTTAGAGTCTCTAAAGGAATAGGCCTGGAAATTTAGAGTCTCAAATTTAATAAGGCGAAGATCTTAGAGTCTCTAAAGGAATAGGCCAGGACAATTAGAGTCTCTTAATTAATAAGGCCAAAATCTTAGTGTCTCTAAAGGAATAGGCCATGACGTTTAGAGTCTCTAAATTAATAAGGCGATGCTCTTCGAGTCTCTAAAAATAGGCCAGGAGAGTTAGAGTCTCTAAATTAATAAGGCGAAACACTTAGAGCCTCTAAAGGATTAGGCCAGGACAATTAGAGTCTCTAAATTAATAAGGCGAAACTCTTAGGATCTCTAAAGGAATAGGCCAGGACAGTTAGAGTCTCTAAATTAATAAGGAGAAATTCTTAGTGCCTCTAAAGTAATAGGCCAGTACAGTTAGAGTCTCTAAACTAATAAGGCGAAATACTTAGGGTCTCTAAAGGAATAGGCCAGGTGAGTTAGAGTCTCTAAATTTATAAGGCAAAACTCTTAGAGTCTCTAAAGGAACAGGCCAGGACATTTTAAGTCTCTAAATGAATAAGCCGAAACATTTAGAGTCTCTAAAGAAATAGGCCAGGAGGGTTACAGTCTCAAAATTTATAAGGCGAATGTCTTAGGGTCTCTAACGAAATAGTCCAGGAGTGTTAGGTTCTATAAATTAATAAGGCCAAACACTTAGAGTCTCTAAAGAAGTAGGCCATGTAATTTAGAGTCTCTAAATTAATGAGGCGAAACATTAGAGTCTCTCGAGGAATAGGCCAGGACAGTTAGAGTCTCTAAATTAAAAAGGCGAAACTCTTAGTGTCTCTAAATGAATAAGCCAGGACAGTTAGGGTCTCTAAATTAATAAGGCGAAACTATTAGAGTCTCTAAAGGAATAGGCCAGGACAGTTAGGGTATCAAAATTAATAAGGCGAAACACTTAGAGTCTCTAAAGGAATAGGCCTGGACAGTTAGATTCTAAAAATTAATAAGGCGAAAACCTTAGCGTCTCAAAAGGAATAGGCCAAGACATTTAGTGTCTCTAAATTAATAAGGCGAAAATCTTAGCGTCTCTAAAGAGATAGGAAAAGAGAGTTAGATTCTCTAAATTAATAAGACGAAAAATTTTCAGTCTCTAAAGAATAGGCCAGGAGATTTAGTGTCTCAAATATAATAAGGCGAAACTCTTAGAGTCTGTAAAGAATACGCCAGGACATTTAGAGTCTCTAAATTAATAAGGCGAATCTCTTGGAGTCTCTAAAGTAATAGGCCAGGAGAATTAGTGTCTCTAAATTAAAAAGGCGAAACTCTTAGAGTCTCTAAAGGAATGGGCCAGAAGTGTTAGAGTCTCAAAATTAATAAGGCGGAAATCTTAGAGTCTCTAAAGTAATTGGCCAGGACAGTTAGAGTCTCTAAATTAAGAAGGCGATACCGTTAGAGTGTCTAAAGGAATAGGCCAGGAGGGTTAGAGTCTCTAAATTAATAAGGCGAAACATTTTGTGTCTCTAAAGGAATAGGCCAGGAGTGTTAGAGTCTCTAAATTAATAAGGCGAAACACTTAGAGTCTCTAAAGGAATAGGTCAGGAGTGTTAATGTCTCTAAATTAATAAGGCGAAACTCTTAGAGATTCTAAAGTTATAGGCCAGGAGAGTTAGAGTCTCTAAATTAATAAGGCGAGACACTTAGAGTCTCTAAAATAATAGGCCAAGAATGTTAGAGTCTCGAAATTACTAAGGCGAAAATCTTAGTGTCTGTAATGTAATAGGCCAATACAGTTAGTGTTTCTAAATTAATAAGGCGAAAATATTAGAGTCTGTAAAGGAATAAGCCAGGACAGTTAGAATCTCTAAATTAATAAGGCGAATATCTTAGAGTCTCTAAAGGAATAGGCCAGGACTGTTAGGGTCTCTAAATTAATAAGGCGAAACTCTTAGAGGCTCTAAAGAAATAGGCCAGGACATTTAGAGTCTCTAAATTAGTAAGGCGAAAAACTTAGTCTCTAAATGAATAGGCCAGGATATTTAGAGTCTCTAAATTAAAAAGTCGAATCTCATAGAGTCTCTAAAGTAATAGGCCAGGTCAGTTAGAGTCTCTAAATTAATAAGGCGAAAATCCTAGTGTCTCTAAAGTAATAGGACAGGAGATTTAGTGTCTCTAAATTAATAAGGCGAAACACTTAGAGTCTCTAAAGAAATAGGCCAAAAACGTTAGGTTTTCTAAATTAATATGGCGAAACTCATAGAGTCTCTAAAGGAATAGGCCAGGTCTGTTAGAGTCTCTAAATTAATAAAGCGAAACTCCTATTGTCTCTAAAGGAATAGGCCAGGAGAGTTAGAGTCTCTAAATTAATAAGACGAATCTCTTACAGTCTCTAAAGGAATATGCCAGGACTGTTGTAGTCTCTACATTAATAAGACGAAATCTTAGGGTCTCTAAATGAATAGATCAGGACAGTTAGAGTCTCTAAATTAATAAGGCGGAACTCTTAGAGTCTCTAAGGGCATTGGCCAGGACTTTTGGAGTCTCTAAATTAATAATGCGAAACTCTTAGAGTCTCTAAAGGAATAGGCCAAGAGAGTTAGCGTCTCTAAATTAAAAAGGCGAAACACTTAGAGTCTCTAAAGGAATTGGCCAGGGCAGTTAGAGTCTCTATAATAATAAGGCGAATCCCGTAGAGTCTTTAAAGGAATAGGCCAGGAATGTTAGTTTCTCTAAATTAATAAGGCCAATCTCTTAGAGTCTCTAAAGGAATAGGCCAGGACTGTTAGGGTCTCTAAATTAATAAGCCGAAAAACTTAGTCTCTAAATGAATAGGCCAGGACATTTAGAGTTTCTAAATTAATAAGGCGAAACTCATGGTCTCTGAAGTAATAGGCCAGATCAGTTAGAGTCTCTAAATTAATAAGGAGAATCCTGGTGTCTCTAAAGTAATAGGAGAGGAGTGTTAGAGTCCCTAAATTAATAAGGCGAAACACTTAGAGTCTCTAAAGGAATAGGCCAGTACAGTTAGAGTTTCTAAATTAATAAGGCGAAACATTTAGAGTCTCTAAAAGTATAGGCCAGGACAGTTAGAGTCTCTAAACTAATAAGGCCAAACTCTTAGAGTCTCTAAAGGAAAAGGCCAGGACATTTAGAGTCTCTAAATTTATAAAGCGAAACCCTTAGTGTCTCTAAAGAAATAGGCCAGGAGAGTTAGTCTCTAAATTAATAATGCCAAACACTTGGGGTCTCTAAAGGAATAGGCCAGGAGAGTTAGAGTCTCTAAATTAATAAGTCGAAAAACTTTATGTCTCTAAAGTAATAGACCAGTACAGTTAGAGTCTCTAAATTAATAAGGCGAAAAACTTAGAGTCTCTAAAGGAATAGGCCAGGAGTGTTAGAGTCTCTAAATTAATAAGGCGAAACACCTAGAGTCTCTAAAGTATTAGGCCAGGAGGGTTAGAGTCCCTAAATTAATAAGGCGAAACTTTTAGAGTCTCTAAAGGAATAGGCCAGGATATTTGGGGTCTCTAAATTATTAAGGCGAAACCCTTAGAGTCTCTAAAAGAATAGGCCTTGTCAGTTAGAGTCTCTAAATTAATAAGGCGAAACTCTTAGTGTCTCTAACGAAATAGGCCAGGAGTGTTAGTGTCTATAAATTAATAAGGCGAAAAACTTTGAGTCTCTATAAAAATAGGCCATGACGCTTAGATTCTCTAAATTAATGAGGCGAATTATTTAGAGTATGTAAAGAAATAGGCCAGGATATTTATAGTCACTAAATTCATAAGGCGAAACTTTTAGGGTCTCTAATGGAATAGGCCAAGACTGTTAGATTCTCTAAATTAATAAGGCGAAAAACTTTGAGTCTCTAAAGGAATAGGCCAGGACAGTTAGAGTCTCTAAATTAATAAGCGAATCTCTTAGAGTCTCTAAAGGAATAGGCCAGGTCTGTTAGAGTTTCTAAATTAATAAGGCGAATCTCTTATAGTCTCTAAAGCAATAGGCCAGGAGGATTAGAGTCTCTAAATTAATAAGGCGGAACTCTTAGAATCTGTAAAGGAATGGGCCAGGAGTGTTAGAGTCTCTAAATTAATAAGGCGAAACTCTTAGAGTCTCTAAACGTATAGGCCAGGACAATTAGTCTCTAAATTAATAAGACGAAACTCTTGAAGTCTCTAAAGGAATAGGCCAGGAGAGTTACAGTCTCTAAATTAATAAGGTGAAACTCTTGGAGTCCCTAAAGTAATTGGCCAGGACAGTTAGAGTCTCTAAATTAATAAGGCGAAACTCTTAGAGTGTCTAAAGGAATAGGCCAGGACAGTTAGTGTCTCTAAATTAATAAGGCGGAACTCTTAGTGTCTCTAAAGGAATTGGCCAGGAGGGATAGAGTCTCTAAATTAATAAGGCGAAACTCTTAGAGTCTCTAAAGGAATAGGCCAAGATTGTTTGTGTCTCTAAATTAATAAGGCGAAACTATTAGTGTCTCTAAAAGAATAGGCCAGGAGAGCTAGAGTCTCGAAATTAATAAGGCGAAACTCATAGATTCTCTAAAGGAATAGGCCAGGACTGTTAGAGTCTCTTAATTAATAAGGCGAAACACTTAGAGTCTCTAAAGTAATAGGCCAGTAAATTTAGTGTCTCTAAAATAATAAGGCCAAAGCCTTAGAGTCTCTAAAGGAATAGTCCAGGTCAGTTAGATTCTGTAAAATAATAAGGCGAAGGTCTTTGTGTCTCTAAAGGAATAGGCCAGCAGTGTTAGTGTCTCTAAATCAATAAGGCGAAACTCTTTGAGTCTCTAAAGGGATAGGCCGGATAATTAGTGTCTCTAAATTAATAAGGCCAAATACTTAGAGTCTCTAAAGGAATAGGCCTGAAAAATTAGAGACTCTAAAATAATAAGGCGAAACACCTAGAGACTCTAACGAAATAGGTCAGGAGAGTTAGAGTCTGTAAATTAATTAGGCGAAAAATTTAGAGTCTCTAAAGAAATAGGCCAGGACAATTAGATTCTCTAAATTAATAAGGCGAATCACTTAGAGTCTCTAAAGGTATAGGCCAAGACGGTTAGAGTCTCTAAATTAAATAGGCCAACTTCTTAGAGTCTCTAAAGGAATAGGCCAGGATAGTTAGGGTCTCTAAATTAATAAGGCGAATCCATTAGAGTCTCTAAAGGAATAGGCCAGGACCGTTAGAATTTCTAAATTAATAAGGCGAAATTCTTTGAGGCCCTAAAGGAATAGGCCAGGACGTTTAGTGTCTCTAAATTAATAAGGCGAAGGCTTATAGTCTCTAAAGGAATGGGCCAGGACAGTGAGGGATTCTAAATTAATAAAGCTTTAAACATAGTGTCTCTAAAGGAATAGGCAAAGACCGTTAGAGTCTCTAAACTAATGAGGCGAAAATCTTAGTGTCTCTAAATATTTAAGCCAGGAGAATTAGGGTCTCTAAACTAATAAGGCGAAACACTTAGAGTCCCTAAAAGAAGAGGCCTGGACTTTTAGTGTCTCTAAATTAATAAGGCGAGACTCGTAGAGTCTCTAAAGTGATAGGGCAGGACAGTTAGCGTCTCTAAATTAATAAGGCGACAGCCTCAGTCTCTAAAGGAATAGTGCAGGGCAGTTAGGGGCTCTAAGTGAATAAGGCGAAACTCTTAGATTCTCTAAAGTAATAGGCCAGGAGATTTAGAGTCTCTAAATTAATAAGGCGAAAATCTTAGTACCCCTAAAGGAATAGGCCAAGACTGTTAGAGTATCTAATTTAATAAGGCGAGTCTCTTAGAGTCTCTAAAGTTATACGCCAGGAGAGTTAGAGTTTCTAAATTAATAAGGCGAAACTCTTAGAGTCTCTAAAGGAATAGGCCAGGACTGTTAGAGAATCTAAATTAATAAGGCGAAAAACATTATGGTCTCTAAAGGAACAAGCCAGGAGAGTTACAGTCTCTAAATTAATAGCGCGAATATATTATAGTCTCTAATGCAATAGGCCAGGACACTTAGAGTCTCTAAATTAAAAAGTCGAAACTCTAGTGTCTCTAAAGTTATAGGCCAGGAGAGTTTGATTCCCTAAATTTGTAAGGCGAAAAACTTGTGATATCAAAAGTTATAGGCTAGGAGATTTAGAGTCTCTTATTTAATAAGGAAGAATACTTAGAGTCTCAAAAAATAGGCAAGGACAGTTAGAGTCTCTAACTTAATAAGGCGAATCTCTTAGAGTCTCTAAAGGAATAGGCCAGGACAGTTAGAGTCTCTAAACTAATAAGGCGAATCTCTTAGAGTCTCTAAAGGAATAATCCAGGACTGTTATAGTCTCTAAATTAATAAGGCGAAACACTTAGCGTCTCTAAAGGAATAGGGCAAGGCAGTTAGAGTCTCCAAATTAATAAGGCGAAACACTTAGAGTCTCTAAAGATATAGGCCAGAAGAAGTTGAGTCTCTAAATTAATAAGGCGAAACTCTTAGAGTCTCTAAATTAGCAGTCCAGGGTAGTTAGAATCTCTAATTTAATAAGGCGAAACTCATAGAGTCTAGAAAGGAATAGGCCAGGACAGTTAGTGTCTCTCAATTAATAAGGCGAAACAATTAGAGTCTCTAAAGGAATAGGCCATGATATTTAGAGTCTCTAAATTATTAAGGCGAAACACTTAGAGTCTCTAAAGGAATAAGCCAGGTCAGTTACAGTCTCTAAATTAATAAGGCGAAACCCTTAGTGTCTCTAAAGTAATAGGCCAGGAAAGTTAGATTCTCTAAATTAATAAGTCGAAACACTTAGGGTCTCTAAAGGAATAGGCCACAACAATTAGTGTCTCTAAGATAATTAGGCGAATCTCTTTGAGTCTCTAAAGGAATAGGCCAGGACAGTTAGTGTCTCAAAATTAATAAAGCGAATCTCATACAGTCTACAAAGGAATAGGCCAGGAGTGTTAGAGTCTCTAAATTAATAAGGCGAAATTCTTAGAGTCCCTAAAGGAATAGGTCAGGACTCTTAGAGTCTCTAAATTAATAAGGCGAAAAACTTAAAGTCTCTAAAGGAAAAGGCCAGGACATTTAGTGTCTCTAAATTAATAAGGCGCAACACTTAGACCCTCTAAAGTTATAGGCCAGGACAGTTAGTGTCTCTACACTAATAAGACGAAACTCATAGTCTCTAAAGAATAGGCCAGGAATGTTAGAGTCTCTAAATTAATAAAGCGAAACTCTTAGAGTCTCTAAAGTATTAAGCCAGGATAGTTAGAGTCTCTAAATTAATAAGGCGAGACACTTAGAGACTCTAAGTGTATAGGCCAGAACAGTTAGAGTCTCTAAATTAATAAGGCGAAACTCATAGGGTCTCTAAAGGAATAGGCCAGAACAGTTAGAGTCTCTAAATTAATAAGGCGAAAATCTTAGTGTCTCTAAAGGAATAGGCCTGGAGAATTAGAGTCTCTAAATTAATATAGCAAAACACTTAGAGTCTCTAAAGGAATAGGCCAGGACAGTTAGAGTCTCAAAATTAATAAGGCGAAACACTTAGAGTCTCTAAAGTAATAGGCCAGGACCGTTTGATTCTCTAAATTAATAAGGCGAAACTCTTAGAGTCAATAAGAAATAGGACAGTACAGTTAGAATCTCTATAATAATAAGGAGAATTACTTAGAGTCTCTAAGGGAATAGACCATGACTGTTAGAGTCTCTAAATTAATAAGGCGAAACTCTTAAAATCTCTAAAGTAATAGGCCACGAGAGTTAGTGTCTCTAAATTAATAAAGCGAAAATTTTAGAGTCTCTAAAGGAATAGGCTAGGAGTGTTAGTGTCTCAAAAATTAATAAGGCGAAACTCTTAGATTCTCTATAGGAATAGGCCAGGACAGTTAGAGTCTCTAAATTATTAAGGCGAAAATTTTAGAGTCTCTAATGGAATAGGCCAGGACTGTTAGAGTCTCTAAATTAATAAGGCGAAAGTCTCAGTCTCTAAAGGAATCGTGAAGGACAGTTAGGGGCTCTAAATTAATAAGGCGAAAATCTTAGAAACTCTAAAGGAATATGCCATGGTAATTAGAGTCTCTAAATTAATAAGTCGAAACTCTTAGTGTCTCTAAAGGAATAGGCCAGGATTGTTAGGGAATCTAAATTAATAAGGCGAAATTCTTAGAATCTCTAAAGGAAAAAGCCATGAGAGTTACAGTCTCTATATTAATAGCGCGAAAATATTAAAGTCTCTAAAGGAATAGGCCAGGACAGTTAGAGTCTCTAAATTAATAAGGCGAATCTCTTAAAGTCTCTAAAGGAATAGGCCAGGAGTGTTATAGTGTCTAAATTAATAAGGCGAAACACTTAGCGTCTCTAATGGAATAGGCCAGGACAGTTAGAGTCTGTATATTAATAAGGCGCAACACTTAGTCTCTCTAAAGATATAGGCCAGGAGAGTCAGAGTCTCTAAATTAATAAGGCGAAACTCTTAGAGTCTCTAAAGTAATAGGGCAGGGTAGTTAGATTCTCTAAATTAATAAGGCGAAACTCTTTGTGTCTCGAAAGGAATAGGCCAGGACAGTCAGAGTCTCTCAATTAATAAGGCGAAACCCTTAGAGTCTCAAAAGGAAAAGGCCAGGACTGTTAGAGTCTCTAAATTAATAAGGCGAAACACTTAGAGTCTCTAAAGGAATAGGCCAGGAGAGTTAGAGTCTCCAAATTAGAAAGGCGAAACTCTTAGAGTCTCTAAAGTTATAAGCAAGGACATTTAGCGTCTCTAAATTAATAAGGCGAAAATCTTAGAGTCTCTAAAGGAATAAGCCAGGAAATTTAGGGTCTCTAAATTAATAAGGCGAAAATCTTAGAATCTCTAAAGGAATAGGACAAGATTGTTAGAGTCTCAAAATTAATAAGTCGAATCTCTTAGAGTCTCTAAAGGGGGAGGCCAGGACACTTAGTGTCTCTAAATTAATAAGGCGAAAAACTTCGACTCTCTAAAGGAATAGGCCAGGACATCTAGGGTCTCTAAATTAATAAAGCGGAACTCTTAGAATCTCTAAAGGAATAGGCCTAGACGGTTAGATTCTCTATATTAATAAGGCGAATCTCTTAGAGTCTTTAAAGTATTAGGCCAGGACAGTTAGAGACTCTAAATTAATAAGGCGGAAACCTTAGATTCTCTAATGAATAGGCCAGGAGTGTTAGAGTCTCTAAATTAATACGGCGAAACCCTTAGAGCCTCTAAAGGAAAAGTCCAGGACAGTTAGAGTCTCTAAATTATTAAGGCGAAAATCTTACTGCCTCTAAAGGAATAGGGCAGTAGATTTAGAGTCTCTAAATTAATAAGGCGAAACTCTTAGAATCTCTAAAGGAAGAGGACAGGACAGTTAGTGTCTCTAAATTAATAAGGGGAAACACTTAGACTCTCTAAAGAATAGGCCAGGATATTTAATGTCTCTAAATTAATACGGCGAAAATCTTAGAGTCTCTAAAGGAAAGGGCCAGGAGGGTTAGAGCCTCTAAATTAATAAGGCGAATCTCTTAGAGTCTCTAAAGAAATAGGCCAGTACAGTTAAGGTCTAAAAATTAATAAGGCGAAAATCTTAGAGTCTCTAATGATATAGGCCAGGACAGTTAGGGTCTCTAAATTAATAAGGCGAAAACCTCAGAGTTTCTAGAGTAATAGGACAGGACCTTTATGGTCTCTAAATTAATAAGGCGAAACACATATGGTATCTAAATGAATAGGCCAGGACAGTTAGAGTCTCAATATTAATAAGGCGAAACTCTTAGAGTCTCTAAAGGAATAGGCCAGGACATTTAGAGTCTTTAAATTAATAAAGCGAAACACTTAGAGTCTCTAAAGAAATAGGCCAGGACAGTTAGAGTCTCTAAATTAATAAGGCGAAAATCTTAGAGTCTCTAAAGTTATAGGCCAGGACAGTTAGTGTCTCAAATTTAATAAGGCGAAATTCTTAGAGTCTCTAAAGAAATAGGCAAGGACAGTTAGCGCCTCTAAATTAATAAGGCGAAACGCTTAGAGTCTGTAAAGGAAAAGGCCAGGACAGTTAGAGTCTCTAAATTAATAAGGCGAAACAATTAGATTCTCTAAAGGAATAGGCCAAAAGAGTTAGAGCCTCTAAAGTAATAAGGCGAAACTCTTAGAGTCTTTAAAGTATTAGGCCAGGACAGTTAGGGGCTCTAAATTAATAAGGCGAAACACTTAGAGTCTCTAAAGGTATAGTTCAGGACAGTTAGGTTCTCTAAATTAATAAGGAGAAAATCTTAAATTCTCTAAAGGAATAGGCTAGGAGAGTTAGAGTCTCTAAATTAATAAGGCGAAACTCTTAGAGTCTCTAAAGTAATAGGCCAGGACAGTTAGAGTCTCTAAATTAATAAGGAGAAACTATTAGAGTCTCTAAAGGAATAGGCCAGGAGAGATAGGGTCTCTAAATTAATAAGTCGATACAATTAGAGTCTCTAAAGGAATAGGCCAAGAGATTTAGAGTTTCTAATCTAATAAGGCGAAACTCTTAGAGTCTCTAAAGGAATAGGCCCGGAGTGTTAGTGTCTCTAAATTAATAAGGCCAAACTCTTAGATTCTCTAAATGAATAGGCCAGGAAAGTTAGAATCTCTAATTTAATAAGGCGAAAATCTTAGATTCTCTAAAGGAATAGGCCACGACAGTTAGAATTTCTAAAATAATAAGGCGATAATCTTTGAGTCTCTAAAGGAATAAACCAGGAGTGTTAGAGTCTCTAAATTAATATGGCCAAACTCTTAGAGGCTCTAAAGGAATAGGCCAGGAGAGTTAGAGCCTATAAATTAATAAGGCGAAAAACTTAGAGTCTCTAAAGGAATAGGCCAGCAGAGTTAGTGTTTCTAAATTAATATTTCGAAATTCTTAGAGTCTCTAAAAAATAGGCCAGTACATTTAGGGTCTCTAAGTTAATATGGCGAAACACTTAGAGTCTCTAAAGGAATAGGCCAAGACAGTTAGTGTCTCTAAATTTATAATTCGAAACTCTTAGATTCTCTAAAGAAATAGGCCAGGAAAATTAGAGTCTCTAAATTAATAAGGCGATACTCTTAGAGTCTCTAAAGAAATAGTCCTGGTCTGTTAGAGTCTGTAAGTTAATAAGGCGGAAATATTAGAGTCTCTAAAGGAATAGACCAGGACAGTTAGTGTCTCAAAATTAATAAGGCGAAACACTTAGAGTCTCTAAAGGAATAGGCCAGGACATTTAGAGTCTCTAAATTAATAAGGCGAAACTCATAGGGTCTCTAACGGAATAGGCCAGGGCAGTTAGAGTCTCTAAATTAATAAGGCGAAACACTTAGTGTGTCTAAAGGTTTAGGATTGGAGAGTTATATTCTCTAAATTAATAAGGCGAAACTCTTAGAGTCTCTAAAGTATTAGGCCAGGACAGTTAGAGTCTCTAAATTAATAAAGCGAATCACTTAGAGTCTCTAAAGAAATAGGCCAAGAGTGTTAGTGTCTCAAAAATTAATAAGGCGAAACTCTTAGATTCTCCTAAAGGAATAGGCCAGGACAGTTAGAGTCTCTAAATTAATAAGGCGAAACTCTTAGATTATCTAAAGGAATAGGCCAGGATTATTAGAGTCTCTAAATTAATAAGGCGAATTTCTTAGAGTCTCTAAATATATAGGCCAGGAGATTTAGAGTCTGAAAATTAATAAGCCGAAACACTTAGAGTCTCTAAAGAAATAGGCCAGGACAGTTAGTGTCTCTAAATTAATAAGGCGCAAACCTTAGATTCTAAAAGAATAAGCCAGGACAATTAGTGTCCTTAAATTAAAAAGGCGAAAGTCTCAGTCTCTATAGGTATAGTGCAGGACAGTTAGGGGCTCTAAATTAAAAAGGCGAAAATCTTAGAGTCTCTAAAGGAATATGCCAGGAGAGTTAGAGTCTCTAAATTAATAAGGCGAAACTCTTAGAGTCTTTAAAGTAATAAGCCAGGACAGTTAGAATTTCTATATTAATAAGGCGAAAAACTTAATGTCTCTAAGATAATAGACCAGAACAGTTAGAGTCTCTAAATTAATAATGCGAAATTCTTAGAGTCTCTAAAGAATAGGCCATTGTGTTAGAGTCTCTAAATTAATAAGGCGAAACCCATAGGGTCTCTAAAGGAATAGGCCAGGAGAGTTAGTGTCTCTAAATTATTAAGGCGAAACTCTTAGATTCTCTAAAGGAATAGGCCAGGACAGTTAGAGTCTCTAAATTAATAAGGCGAAACTCTTAGAGTCTGTAAAGTAATAGGCCAGAACTGTTAGAGTCTCTAAATTAATAAAGCGAAAGCCTTTGATTCTCTAAAGGAATAGGCCAGGAGAGTTAGTGTCTCTAAATTAATAAGGTGAAAAATTTACAGTCTCTAAAGAAATAGGTTAGGACTGTTAGAGTCTCAAAATTAATAAGGCGAAACTCTTAGACTCTCTAAAGGAATAGGCCAGGACAATTAGTGTCTCTAAATTAATAAGGCAAAAATCTCAGTCTCTAAAGGAATAGTGCAGGAGAGTTTGGGACTCTAAATTAATAATGCGAAACTCTTAGAGTCTCTAAAGGTAGAGGCCACGACAATTGGAGTCTCTACATTAATAAGGCGAAACACTTAGAGTCTCTAAAGTTATAGGCCAGGACTGTTAGGTAATCAAAATTAATAAGGCGGAAGTATTAGGGTCTCCAAAGGAACAAGCCAAGGCAGATACAGTCTCTATATTAATAGCGCGAAAATATTAAAGTCTCTAAACGAATAGGCCAGGAAATTTAGAGTCTCAAAATTAAAAAGCCGAACACTAGAGTCTCTAAAGTTATTGCCCAGGAGATATAGAGTCTCTAAATTTGTAAGGCGAAACACTTGAGATCTCTAAAGGAATAGGCTAGGAGAGTTAGAGACTCTAAATTAATAAGGCGAAAATTTAGAGTCTATAAAGTTATAGTCCAGGATATTTAGAGTCTCTAAATTAATAAGGCGATAATTTTAGTGTCTCTAAATTACAGGCCAGGACAGTTGGAGTCTCTATATTAATAAGGCGTAACACTTAGAGTCTCTAAAGTAATAGGCCATGACAGTTAGAGTCTCTAAATTAATAAGACGACACTCTTAGTGTCTCTAAAGTAATAGGCCAGGACATTTAAAGTCTCTAAATTAATAAGGCGAAAATCGTATTGTCTCTAAAGGAATAGGCCAGGACAGTTAGAGTCTCAAATTTAATAAGGCGAAACACTTAGTGACCCTAAAGGAATAGGCCAGGAGCTTTAGGGTCTCTAAATTAAAAGGCGAAACTCCTAGAGTCTCTAAAGGAATAGGCCAGGACAGTTAGAGTCTCTAAATTAATTAGGCGAAACTCTTAGATTCTCTAAAGGAATAGGCCAGGAGGGTTAGAGTAACTAAATTAATAAGGCGAAACCATTACAGTCTCTAAATGATTAGGCCAGGAGTGTTAGGGTCTCTAAATTAATAAGGCGAAACTCTTAGAGTCCCTAATGGAACAAGCCAGGCAGTTAGTCTCTCTAAATTAATAAGGCGAAATTCTTAGAGTCTCTTAAGGAATAGGCCAAGAGAGTTAGAGTCTCTAAATAAATAAGGAGAAACTCTTAGTGTCTCTGAAGAATTAGGCCAGGACAATTAGTGTCTTTAAATTAATAAGGCGAAAATCTTAGAGTCTCTAAAGGAATAGGCCAAGACATTTAGAGTCTCTAAACAAATAAGGCGAAATTCTTAGAGTCTCTAAAGGAATAGGCCAAGAGAGTTAGGGTCTCGAAATTAATAAGGCGAAATTTTTGGAGTCTCTAAAGGAATAGGTCAGGACAGATAGAATCTCTATATTAATAAGGCGAAACACTTAGAGTCTCTAAGGGTATAGACCAGGAGAGTTAGGGTCTCTAAATTAATAAGGCGAAATTCTTTGAGTATCTAAAGCAATAGGCCAGGAGAGTTAGGGTCTCTAGATTAATAATTCGAAAATCTTAGAGTCTGTAAATGAATGCGTCAAGACTGTTAGAGTCTCTAAATTAATAAGGCGAAACACTTAGTGTCTCTAAATAAATAGGCCAGGACAGATAGAGTCTCTAAATTAATAAGGCGAAACACTTAGAGTCTCTAAAGGAATAGGCCAGGAGAGTTAGGGTCTCAAATTTATTAAGGCGAAAGTTTAAAGGCTCTAATGTATTAGGCCAGGACATTTAGAGTCTCTAAATTAATAAGGCGAAAAACTTAGAGTCTCTAAAGAAATAGGCCAGGACCGTTAGAGTCTCTAAATTTATAAGGCGAAAGTCTCAATCTCTAAAGGAATAGTGCAGGAGAGTTAGGGTCTCTAAAATAATAAGGCGAAAGTTTTAGAGCCCCTAAAGGAATAGGCCAGGGCTTTTAGAGTCTCTAAATTAATAAGCCAAAATCTTAGTGTCTCCAAAGCAATAGGCTAAGACTGATAGGGAATCTAAATTAATAACACGAAAGTCATTGGTTCTCTAGAGAAAGAAGCCAGGTCAGTTACAGTCGCTATATTAATAGCGCATACATATTATAGTCTCTAAAGTTATAAGCCAGGACAGTTAGAGTCTCTGAATTAAAGATTCGAATCTCTAAAGTCTCTAAAATTATAGGCCAGGAGAGATAGGCTCTAAATTTGTAAGGCGAAACTCTTGTGATCTCTAAAGGAATAGGCTAGTTGTGTTAGAGTCTCTAAATTAATAAGGCGAAACTCATAGAGTCTCTAAAGGAATAGGCCAGGACAATTAGAGTCTCTAAATTAATAAGGCGAAAATCTTAGAGTCTCTAAAGGAATAGGGCAAGACAGTTAGAGTCTCTAAACTAATAAGGCGAAAAGCTTAGAGTCTCTAAAGAAATAGGCCAGGACATTTAGTGTCTCTAAATTAATAAGGCGAAATTCTTTGAGTCTCTAAAGGAATAGGCCAGGAGAGTTAGAGTCTCTAAATTAATAAGACGAACCTCTTAGAGTTTCTAAAGGAATAGCCAAGGAAAGTTAGTGTCTCTAAATTAATAAGGCGAAACACTAAGAGTCTGTAAAGGAATAGGCCAGGAAAGTTAGAGTCTCTAAATTAATAGGGCGAAACTCTTAGAGTCTCTAAGGGAATAGACCAGGAGAGTTAGAGTCTCTAAATTAATAAGGCGAAACCCTTAGACTCTCTAAAGGAATAGGCCAGGAGAGTTAGGGTATCTAAATTAATAAAGCGAAAACCTTAGAGTCTCCAAAGGAATAGGCCAGGACAGTTAGTGTCTCTAAATAAATAAGACGAAAATCTTAGAGTCTCTAAAGGAATAGGCCATGATAATTAGAGTCTCTAAATTAATGAGGCGAAACTTTTAGAGTCTCTAAAGTTATAGGCCAAGTGTGTTAGAGTCTCTAAATTAATAAGGCGAAAGCCTTAGTGTCTCTAAAGGAATATGCCAAGAGAGTTAGTGTCTCAAAATTAATAAGGCCAAAAGCTTAGAGTCTCTAAAGTAATAGGCCAGGACGTTTAAAGGTCTCTAAATTAATAGGGCGAAACCCATAGTGTCTCTAAAGTAATAGGCCAGGATAGTTAGAGTCTCTACATGAATAAGACGAAACTCTTAGAGTCTTAGTGTAATAGGTCAGGACAGTTAGAATGTCTATATAAATAAGGCGAAATCCTTTGTGTCTCTAAAGGAATAGGCCAGGAATTTTAGTGTCTCTAAATTAATAAGGCGAAACACTTAGAGTCTATAAGGGTATAGGCCAGGTCAGTTTGAGTCTGTAAATTAATAAGGCGAAACCCTAAGTGTCTCTAAAGGAATAGGCCAGGAGAGTTAGTGTCTCTAAATTAATAAGGCGAAAATCTTAGTGTCTTTAAAGGAATAGGCCAGGAGAGTTAGTGTCTCTAAATTACTAAGGCGAATCACTTAGAGTCTCTAAAAGGATAGGCCAGGACAGTTAGATTCTCTAAATTAATAAGGCGAAACACTTAGAGTCTCTAAAGGTATAGGCCTGGACATTAAGGTCTCTAAATTAATAAGGCAAAAAACTTAGAGTCTCTAAAGGAATAGGCCAGGAGTGTTAGGGTATCTAAATTTATAAGGCGAATATTTTAGAGGCTTTAAATAGCTTTAGAGGCTTAAAGAGCCCAGGAGAGTTAGAGTCTCGAAAGTGATAAGGCGAAACGCTTAGAGTCTTTAAAGTAATAGGCCAAGACAGTTAGGGTCTCTTAATTAAAAAGGCGAAAGTCTCACTCTCTAAAGAAATATTGCAAGACAGATAGGGGCTCTAAATTAATAAGGCGAAAATCTTAGAAAATCTAAAGTTATAGGCCAGGGCAGTTAGAGTCTATAATTAATAAGGCGAATCTCTTAGTGTCTCTAAAGGAATAGGCCAGGACTGTTATGGGTTCTAAATTAACAAGGCGAAAGTCTTTGGGTCTGTAAAGGAACAAGCCAGGACTGTTACAGTGTCTTTATTAATAGCGCGAACATATTAGAGTCTCTAAAAGTCGAAACTCTAGAGTCTCTAAAGATTTAGGCCAGGAGAGTTAGAGTCTCTAAATTTGTAAGGCGAAACTCTTGTGATCTCTAAAGGAAGAGGCTAGGAGAATTAGAGTCTCTAACTGAATAAGGCGAAATATTTAGAGTCTCAAAAGGAATAGGCCAAGGCTGTTAGAGTCTCTAAATTAATAAGGCGAAACTCTTAGAGTCTCTAAAGGTATAGGCCAGGATAGTTATAGACAGTAAATTAATAAGGCGAAACTCTTAGAGTCTCTAAAGCAATAGGTCAGGACAGTTAGAGTCTCTAAATTAATAAGGCGAAATACTTTGAGTCTCTAAAGGAATAGGCCAGAACTCTTAGTGTCTCTAAATTAAAAAGGCGAAATTCTTAGAGTCTCTATAGGAAGAGGCCAGGAGATTTAGTGTCTCTAAATTAATAAGGCGAAAAGCTTACAATCTCTAAAGAAATAGGCCAGGACAGTTAGATTCTCTAAATTAATAAGGCGAAAATCTTAGAGTCTTTAAGGAATAGCCCAGGACAATTAGTGTCTCTAAATGAATAAGGCGAAAAACTCAGTCTCTAAAGGAATAGTGCAGGAGAGTTAGGGTCTCTAAATTAAAAGGCGAAACACTTAGAGTTTTTTAAAGGAATAGGCCAGGGCAGTTAGATTCTCTAAATTAATAAGGCGAAACTCTTAGAGCCTCTAAAGGAATAGGCCAGGACTCTTAGTGTCTCTAAATAAATAAGGCGAAAATCTTAGAGTCTCTAAAGGCATAGGCCAGGACAGTTAGAGTCTAAATTAATAAGGCGAATCACTTAGTGTCTCTAAAGGAATAGGCCAGGAGAGTTAGGGTCTCAAAATTAATAAAGCGAAACACTTAGAGTCTCTAAAGAAATAGGCCAGGACATGTAGAGTCTCTAAATTAATATGTCGAGACTCTTAGAGTCTCTAAAGGAATAGGCCAGGAAAGTTAGAGTTTCTAAATTAATAAGGCGAGAATCTTAGAGTCTCTAAAAGTATAGGCCACGGCAGTTAGAGTCTATAAATTAATAAGGCGAGACTCTCTATTCTCCTTATTAACTTCTCTAACAGTTTAATCTCTGAATTAATAAAGGCGAATATCTTAGAGTCTCTAAAAGAATGTGCCAGGAAATTTAGAGTCTTTAAATATTAAGGCCAAAATCTTGGAGTCATTAAGGAATAGGCCAGGACAGTTAATGTATCTAAATTAAATAAGGCGAAAATCTTGGAGTCTAAAGAATAGGCGAGGAATGTTAGAGACTCTAAATTAAAGAAGGTGAAACACTTGGAGTCTCTAAAGCAATAGCCCTAGTGAGTTAGAGTCTCTAAATTAAATAAGTCGAAACACTTGAAGTCCCTAAAGTAAAAGGCCAGGACAGTTAGAGACTCTAAAAGATTAAGGCGAAAATCAAATTGCCTCTAAAGCAATAGGCCAGGACATTTAGGGTCCCAAAATTAATTAAGGCGAATTACTTGGAGTCTATAAGGGAAAAGGCCAGGACAGTTCGTTTCTCTAAATTAAATTAAGTGAAAATTTTGTAGTCTCTAAAGTAATAGGCCAGGAATGTTTAAGTCTCTAAAAGAAAAAGGCGAAATTCTTGGAGTATCTAAAGTAATAGACCAGGACAGTTAGAGACTAAAAATTATTAAGGCGAAACACTTAGAGTCTCTAAAGGAATAGGCCAGTAAATTTAGAGTCTCTAAATTAATAAGGCAAAACTCATAGATTCTCTAAAGGGGTAGGCCATGACAATTAAAGTCTCTAAGTTAATAAGGCGTAACTAATAGAGTCTCTAAAGAATAGGCCAAGAGAGTTACAGTCTCTAAATTAATAATTCGATTCCCTTAGAGTCTCTAAGGGAAGAGGCCAGGAGAGTTAGATCCTCTAAATTAAAAAGGCGAAATTCTTAGAGTCTCTAATAAATAGGCCAGGACAGTTAGATTCTCTAAATTATTAAGTCAAACTTCTTAGAGTCTCTAAAGAAATAGGACAGGACATTTAGTGTCTCTAAATTAATAAGGCGAATCAATTACAGTCTCTAACGGAATAGGCCAGGACAGTTAGATTCTCTAAATTAATAAGGCGAAACTATTAGAGTCTCTAAAGGAAGAGGCCACGATAATTAGTGTCTCACAGTTAATAAGGCGAAACACTTAGAGTCTCTAAAGGCATAGGCCAGGAGATTTAGTGTCTCCAAATTAATAAGGCGAAATTTTTAGAGTCTCTAAAGGAATAGGCCAGGACAGTTAGTGTCTCTAAATTAATGAAGCGAAAATCTTATAGTTTCTAAAGGAATAGGCCAGGAGAGTTAGTGTCTCTAAATTAATAAGGCGAAAAACTTAGAGGCTCTAAAGTAATATGGCAGGACACTTAGGGACTCTAAATTAATAAGGCGAAAGTCTCAGACTCCCAAGGTATATTGCAGGTGATTTAGGGGCTCTAAATTGATAAGGCGAAAATCTTAGAGTCTCTAAAGTAATAGGCCAGGGGAGTTAGAGACTCTAAATTAATAAGGCGAAACACTTAGACTCTCTAAAGAAATAGGCCAAGTAAGTTAGTGTCTCAAAATTAATAAGGCGAAAATCTTGGAGTCTCTAAAGGAATAGGCCAGGAGAGTTAGTGTCTCTAAATTAATAAGGCGAAACTCTTAGAATCTCTAAAGTAATTGGCCAGGACTGTTAGAGTCTCTAAATTAATAACGCGAAAATCTTAGAATCTCTAAAGGAATAGGCCAGGACATTTAGGGTCTCAAAATTAATAAGGCGAAAATCGTAGAGTCTCTAAAGAATAGGCCAGGAGATTTAGAGTCTCTAAATTAATACGGCGAATCTTAGAGTCTCTAAAGGAATAGTACAGGCAGTTAGAGTTAATAAGGCGAAATTCTTAGAGTCTCTAAATGAATAGGCCAGGACTTTTACAGCCCCTAAATTAATAAGGCGAATATCATAGTGTCTCTAAAGAATAGACCAGGCCAGTTAGAGTCTCTGAAATAATAAGGCGAAAACTTTAGAGTCTCTAAAGCAATAGGCCACAGCTGTTGGTGTATCTAAATTAATAAGGAGAAACTCTTAGAGTCTCTAAATTAATAGGCCAGAACTGTTAGGAAATCTAAATTAATATGGCGAAAGTCTTAGGGTCTTTAAAGGAACAAGACAGGACAATTAAATTCTCTGTATTAATAGCGCGAAAATATTATAGTCTCTAAAGGAATAGGCCAGGAGTGTTAGAGTCTCTAAATTAAAAACTCGAAACTCTAGAGTCTCTAAAGTTATAGGCTAGGAGAATTAGAGTCTCTAAATTTGTAAGGCGAATCTATTGTGATCTCTAAAGGAATAGGCTAGGAGTGTTAGTGTCTCTAACTTAATAAGGCGAAAATTTTAAATTTTCTAAAGGAATAGGCCAGAACAGATGTGCCTCTAAATTAAGAAGGCGAATCGGTTAGAGTCGCTAAATTTATAGGTCAGGACAGTTAGATTCTCTAAATTAATAAGGCGAAAATCTTAGTGTCTCTAAAGGAATAGGCCAGGATAGTGAGAGTATCTAAATTAATAAGGCGAAACACTTAGAGTCTCTAAAGGTACAGGCCAGGACAGTTAGAGTCTCTAAATTAATAAGGCGAAATACTTAGAGTCTCTAAAGGAATAGGCCAGGATAATTAGTGTCTCGAAATTAATAAGGCGAAAAACTTAGAGTCTCTAAAGGAATAGGCCAGTTAAGTTAGAGTCTCTAAATTAATAATTCGAAGCGCTTAGATTTTCTAAAGACATTTGCCAGGACAGTTCAAGTCTCTAAATTAATAAGGCGAGACACTCAGTGTCCCTAAGGAATAGGCCAGGATATTTAAGGTCTCTAAATTAATAAGGCGAAACTATTAGAGTCTCTAAAGGAATAGGCCAGGAGAGTTAGAGTCTCTAAATTAATAAGTTGTAAATCGTAGTGTCTCTAAAGGAATAGGCCAGGAGAGTTTGTGTCTCTAAATTAATAAGGCGAAGTTCTTAGAATCTCTAAAGGAATAGGCCAGGACAGTTGGAGTCTCTAAATTAATAAGGCGAAACCCTTAGAGTCTCTAAAGTAATAGGCCAGGACAGATAGAATTTCAATATTGATAAGGCGAAACACTTAGAGTCTCTAAGGGAATAGACCAGGAATGTTAGTGTCTCTAAATTATTAAGGCGAAATTCTTAGAGTCTCTAAAGGTATAGGCCAGGAGAGTTAGGGTCTTTAAATTAATAAGGCGAAACTTTTAGAGTCTCTAAAAGAATAGGCCAGGAGGGTTAGTGTCTCTAAATTAATAAGGCGAAAATCTTAGAGTCTCTAAAGGAATAGGCCAGGATAGTTAGAATCTCTAAATTAATAAGGCGAAAATCTCAGTCTCTAAAGGAATAGTACAGGACAGTTAGGGGCTCTAAATTACTAAGGCGAAACTCTTAGAGTCTCTAAAGTATATGCCAGGGCAGTTAGAGTCTCTACATTAATAAGGCGAATCTCTTAGAGTCTCTAAAGAAATAGGCTAGGACTGTGAGGGAATCTAAATTAATAAGGCGAAAGTCTTTGGGTCTCTAAAGGAACAAGCCGGGACAGTTAAAGTCGCTATATTAATAGCGCGAACATATTATAGTCTCTAAAATTATAGGCCAGGGGTGTTAGTGTCTCTAATTTAATAAGGCGAAAATCTTAGAGTCTCTAAATTAATAGGCCTGGAATTTTAGAGTCTCTAAAATATTAAGGTGAAAACTTAGAGTCTCTAAAGGGATAAGCCAGGACCGTTAGTGTCTCTACATTAATGAGGCGAAATTCTTAGAGTCTTAGATGTATAGGACAGGACAGTTAGAATCTCTATATTAATAAGGCGAAACTCTTATATTCTCTAAGGGATTAGGCCAGGAATGTTAGTGTCTCTAAATTATTAAGGCGAAACTCTTAGAGTCTCTAAAGGAATAGACCAGGAGAATTAGTTTCGAAGGCGAAACTCTTAAAGTGTCTAAAATAATAGGCCAGGAGTGTTAGTGTCTCTAAATTAATAAGGCGAAAAACTTTGAGTCTCTAAAGAATTAGGCCAGGAGTGTTAGATTCTCTAAATTAATAAGGCGAAACTCTTAGAGTCTCTAAAGGATTAGGCCAGGACTGTTAGAGTCTCTAAATTAATAATGCGAAACTCTTAGAGTCTCTAAAGGTATAGGCCAGGAGTGTTAGAGACTCTAAATTCATAAGGCGAACCTCTTAGAGTCTCTAAAGAAATAGGCCAGGACAGTTAGGTTCTCTAAATTATTAAGGCGAAGTCTCAGTCTCTAAAGGTTTAGGGCAGGACATTTAGGTGCTCTAAATTAATAAGGCGAAGCTCTTAGAGTCTCTAAAGGAATAGGCCAGGGCACTTAGATTCTCTAAATTAATAAGGCGAATCTCTTAGATTCTCTAAAGGAATAGGCCAGGACAGTTAAAATTTCTAAATTAATAAGGCGAAACACAGTCTCTAAAGGAATAGACCAGGACAGCTATTGTCTCTAAATTAATAAGGCGAAAATCTTACAGTCTCTAAAGGAATAGGCCAGGACAGTTAGTGTATCTAAATTAAATAAGGCGAAAATCTTGGAGTCTCGAAAGAATAGGCGAGGAATGTTAGAGAATCTAAATTAAAGAAGGCGAAAAACTTGAAGTCTCTAAAGGAACAGGCCAGGACAGTTAGTGTCTCTAAAAGATTAAGGCGAAACTCAAATTGCCTCTAAAGCAATAGGCCAGGACATTTAGAGTCTCTAAATTAAATAATGAGAAATACTTGGAGTCTATAAAGAATAGGCCAGGACAGTTAAATTCTCTTAATTAAATTAGGTGAATCTTTTGGTGTCTCTAAAGAAATAGGCCAGGAATTTTTAAGCCTCTAAAAGAATAAGACCAAATACTTGGAGTATCTAATGTAATAGGCCAGGACTCTTAGAGTCTCTAAAAGAATATGGCGAATCCCTTTGTGTCTCTAAAGGATTAGGCCAGGACAGTTAGAGTCTCAAAATTAAATAAGGCGAAACGCTTGTAGCCTCTAAAGGAATAGGCTAGGATTGTTAGAGTCTCTAAAAGAATAAGGGGTTTCTAAAGGAATAGGCCAGGTCAGTTAGAGTCTCTAAATTAAAAAAGGCGAAACACTTGGATTCTCCGAAGTAAAAGGCCATGACTGTTATAGTGTCTAGAAAATGAGGCGAAACTCTTGGAGTCTCTAAGGGACTAGGCCAGGAAAGTTATAATCTCAAAATTAAATAAGCCGAAAATCTTGGATTCTCTAAATGTATACGCCAGTACACTTAGAGTCTCTAAAAGAATAAGGCGAATCACTTGGAGACTCAAAAGGTATAGGCCGGGACAGTTAGTCCCCAACTTAACTAAGGCGAAAAACTTGGAGCCTCTAAAGGAATAGGCCAGAAGTGTTAGAGTCTCAAAATTAAGTAAGGCGAAACCCTTGGTGTCAATAAAGGAATAGGCCAGGAGAGGTAGTATCTCTAAATTAAATAAGGCGAAAATTTTGAATTCTCTAAAGGAATAGGCCAGGACAGTTAGAGTCTCTAAATTAAATAAGGCGAAACACTTGGAGACTCTAAAATAATAGGCCATGAGTGTTAGAGTCTCTAAAATAAATAAGGCGGAAATCTTGGGTTCTCTAAAGAATAGGCCTGGACAGTTAGTGTATCTAAATTAAATAAGGCGAAAATCTTGGTTTCTCTAAAGTAATAGGCCAGGAATGTTAGAGTCTCTAAATTATATAAGTCGAAACACTTGGAGGCGCAAAATGAATAGGCCAGATCAGTTAGAGTCTCTAAATTAAATAAGGCGAAACACATGGATTCTCTAAATGTATAGGCCAGGACAAGTTATAGTCTCTAAAAGTTTAATGCGAAAATCTGGATTTCTGTAAAGAACTAGGTCAGGACAGTTAGTGTCTCTAAATGAAATAAGGCGAAACCCTTGGAGACTCTAAAAGAATAGGCCAGGACTCTGAGATTCTCAACATGAAATAAGGTGAAACTCTTGGATTCTCTAAAGCAAAACCCCAGGACCTTTAGAGTCTGTAAATTAAATAAGGCGAAAAATTTGATGTCTCTAAAGGAATAGGCCAAGACTCTTAGAGTCTATAAAAAATAAGGCGATAAACTTGGAGTCTCTAAAGGATTAGGCCATCACAGTTGGAGTCTCTAAATTAAATAAGGCGAAAATTTAGGAGTCTCTAAAGTAAAAGGCCAGGAAAGTTAGAGTCTCTAAAAAATAAGTCGAAACACTTGGAAGCTCTAAAGGAATAGGCCAGGAAATTTAGAGTATTTAAATTAAATAAGGCGAAAATTTTGGAGTCTCTAAAGTAATAGGCCAGGATAGTTAGAGTCTCTAAATTAAATAAGGCGAAAAACTTGGTGTCTCTAAAGTAATAGGCCAGGAAAGTTAGAGTCTCTAAAAAATAAGTCGAAACACTTGGAGTCTCTAAAGGAATAGGCCAGGAAAGCTAGAGAATTTAAATTAAATAAAGCGAAAATTTTGGAGTCTCTAAAGTAATATGCCAGGATAGTTAGAGTCTCTAAATTAATTAAGGCGAAACGCTTGGTGTCCCTAAAGGAATAGGCCAGGACAGTTAGAGTCTCTAATTTAAATAAGGCGAAACACTTGGAGTCTCTAAAGGAATAGGCCAGGGCAGTTAGGATCTGTAAATTAAATAAGGCTAAAATTGTAGGGTCTCTAAAGGAATAGGCCAGGACTGTTAGAGATTGTAAATTAAATAAGTCGAAAATCTTGAATTCTCTAAAGGAATAGGCCAGTACAGATAGAGTCTCTAAATTGAATAACGCGAAACTAATGGTGTCTCAAATAGAATAGGCCAGGACAGGTAGGGTCTCTAAATTAAATAAGGCCAAAAGTTTGGAGTTTCTAAAGGAATAGGCCAGGAATGTTCGGGTCTCTAAATTAAAAAAGGCGAAAATCTTAGAGTCCCTAAAGGAATAGGCCAGGACTGTTAGAGTCCCAAAATTAAATAAGGCGAATCTCTTGGAGTCTCTAAACCAAGAGGCTAGGACAGTTAGAGACTCTAAATTAAATAAGGCGAATCTCTTTTAGTCTCTAAAGGAAAAGGCCAGGAGTTTTGGAGTCTCTAAAATAATAAGGCGAATTACTTTGGATCTCAATAGGAATATGCCAGCACAGTTAATCACTAAATTAATAATTCGAAAATTTTAGAGTCTCTAAATAATATGCCAGGACATTACAATTCTCTAAATAAAATAAGGACAAACCCTTAGAGTCTCTAAAGGAATAGGCCAGGACATTTAGACTCTAAATTAATAAGGCGAATTCCTTAGAGTCTCTAAAGTAATAGGACAGGACATTTAGAGTCTCTAAAATAATAAGGCGATATATTTGGAGGCTCTAAAGGAATAGGCCAGGACATTTAGGGTCTCTAAATTGAATAAGGCGAAACTCTTTGAATCTCTAAAGGAAAAGGCCAGGACAGTTACCGTCTCTAATTTAATAAGGCGAAAACCTTGTAGTCTCTAAAGGAATAGGCTAGGAATGTTAGAGTCTCTAAATTAAATATGGCGAAACTCAGGGTGTCTCTAAAGGAATAGGCCAGGACAGTTAGAGTCTCCAAACTAAATAAAGCGAAACTAATGTAATCTCTAAAGGAATAGGCCAAGACAGTTAGAGTGTCTAAATTAAATAGGGCGGATCAATTGGATTCTCTAAAGGAATAGGCCAGAAGACTTAGGGTCTCTAAATTGAATTAGGCAGAAATCCTGGGTTCTCTAAAGAAATAGGCCAGGATTGTTAGAGTCTCTAAATTAAATATGTCGAAAATTTTGGTGCCTCTAAAGGAATAGGGCAGGATAGTTAGAGTCTCTAAATTAAATAAGACGAAACTCTTGGAGTCTCTAAAGCGATAGGCCAGGCAATTAAGAGTGTCTAAATTAAATAAGGCGAAATTATTGGAAAATCTGAAGGAATAGGACAGGACAGTTACAGTCTCTAAATTAAATAAGGCGAAATTATTGGATTCTCTAGAGGAATAGGCCAGGAAAGTTAGAGTCTCTAAAAGAAAAAGGCGAAAATCTGCGGGTTTCTAAAGTAATAGTCATAGACAGTTAGTGTCTCTAAATTAAATAAAGCGAAACTATTGGAATCTCTAAAGGAATAGGAAAGGACAGGCAGAGCCTCTAAAAGAATAAGGCGAAACTCTTGGAATCCCTAAAGGAATAGACCAGGACAGATAGTTTAATAAATTAAATAAGGCAGATCTCTTTGATTCTATAAAGGAATAGGCTCGGATATTTGGAGAATCTAAAGTAAATAATGCGAATCACTTGGAGTCTTAAAAAGAATAGGCCATCACCGTTAGAGTCTCTAAAAAATATGGCGAAACTCTTGGAGTCTCTAAAGGAATAGGCAAGGAAATTTAGTGTTTCTAAATTAAATAAGGCGAAAAACTTGGATCCTCTAAAGTGATAGGCCAGGAGAGTTAGAGCCTCCAAATTAAATGAAACGAAACACTTGGTGTCTCTAAATGAATAGGCCAGGACAGTTAGAGTCTCTAAATTAATTAAGGCGAAACACTTGTTGTCTCTAAAGTAATAGGCCAGGAGAAGTAAGGACTATAAACTAAATAAGACGAAAAAATTGTAGTCTCTATAGGAAAAGTCTAGAATTGTTGGTCTCAGAAATTAATAAGGCGATACGCTTGGAGTCTCTAAAGGAATAGTCCAGGGCAGTTAGGGTCTCTAAATTAATAATACGAAAATAATCGGAGTCTCTAAATGAATAGAGGAGCACTTTTAGAGTTTCTAAATTAAATATTGCGTAACACTTGGAGTCTCTATAAAGTAGGCCAGGACAGTTAGCCTTTAACTTAATAAGGCGTAACACTTACAGTCTAAAATAATAGGCCTGGACTGTTAGTCTCCAAATTAATAAGGAGAAACGCTTAGAGACTCTAAAGGAATAGGCCAGGGAATTTAGTGTCTGTAAATTAAATAAGGCGAAACACTTGGATTCTCTAAAGTAATAGGCCAGGACAGTTAGTCTCTAATTTAATAAGGCGAAAAACTTAGAATCTCTAAAGGAATAGGCCAGGAGAGTAAAGAGTCTCTAAAATAAATAAGTCGAAAACTTTGTAGTCTCTATATAAATAGGCCAGGACTGTTAGTCTCCAAATTAATAAGGCGAAAATCTTAAAGCCTCTAAAGGAATAGGCCGAGACAGTTAGAATCTGAACTAATAAGGCGAAAATCCTAGTGTATCAAAAGTAATAGGCCGAATAGTTAAAGTCTCCAAATTTAATAAGACGTAACACTTGGAGTCTCTAAAGGAAATGGCCAGGAATGTTTGAGTCCCAAATTAAATAGGGCGAAACTCTTGGATATACTAAAGTATTAGGCCAGGACAGTTAGGGTCTCTAAATTAAATAAGGCGAAAGTCTTGGAGTCTCTAACGGAATAGGCCAGGAATATTATGTTCTTTAATAAAATAAGGCTAAAACTATGGAGTCTCTAAAGGAAAAGGACACGACAGTTTTTCTCTAAATTAAATAAGGCGAAACTGTTGGAGACTCTACAGGAATAGGCCAGGACAATTAGAAACTCTAAATTAAATAATACCTAACAAATGTAATCTCTAAAGGAAAAGGCCCGTACTGTTAGAGTCTCTAAATTAAATAAGGCGAAACGCTTGGAGTCTCTAAAGGAATAGGGCAGGACAGGTAGAGTCTTTAATAAAATAAGTCGAAACACTTGGAGTCCCTAAAGGAATAAGCCAGGACTGTAAGAGTCTCTAGAAGAAAATGCGAATTTCTTGGATTTTCTAAAGAATATGCCAGGAAATTTAGAGACTCTAAATTAAATAAGGCGAAAATCTTGGTGTCTCTAAAGGAATAGCCCAGGACAGTTAGAGTCTCTAAATTAAATAAGGCGAAATCTTTGGAAAATCTAAAGGAATAGGCAGGGATCCTTAGAGACTGTAAATTAAATAAGTTGAAACTCTTGGAGACTATAAAGAAATATGCCAGGACAGTTGGAGTCTCTGAATTAAATAAGGCAAACACTTAAAGGCTCTAAAGTTATACGCCAGGTCAGATAGAATCTTTAAAAAATAAGGAGACACACTTGGAGTCTCTAAAGGAATAGGCCAGGACAGTTAGAGGCTATAAATTAAATACGGCGGAACACTTGGAGTCTCTAAAGTAATAGGCCAGGAGTGTTAGAGATTCTAAATTAAATAAGGCGAAACACTTGGTGTCTCTAAAGGAAAAGTCCGGGAAATTTAGAGTCTGTAAATTAAATAAGGCGAAACACTTTTTGCCTCTGAAGGAATAGGCTAGGACAGTTAGAGTCTAAATTAATATGGCGAAACACTTTGAGTCTCTAAAGGAATAGGCCAGGGCAGTTAGAGTCTCTAAATTAATAAGGCGAAAAGCTTAGAGCCTCTAAAGTAATAGAAAACCATATTTAGAGGATCTAAATTAAATAAGGCGAAACACTTGGATTCTCTAGATTGTAGGCTATTACAGTAAATCTCTAAATTAATAAGGCGATAAACTTAGAGTATCTAAAGGAATAGGCCTGGACTGTTAGTCTCCAAATTAGTAAGGCGAAACACTTAGAATCTCTAAAGGAATAGGCCAGGATATTTAGAGTTTCAAAATTATATAAGGTGAGACACTTGGATTCTCTAACGTAATATGCCAGGACAGTTAGACTCTAAATTAATAAGGCGAAACACTTAGAATCTCAAAAAGGAATAGGCCTGGACAGTTAGAGTCTACAAAGAAAGGCGAAAATCTTGGGGTCTCTAAAGGGATAGACCAGGGCTTTTAGAGCCTCAAAATAAAATAAGGCGAAATTATTGGAGTCTAAATAAATCGGCCAGGACAGTTAGAGTCTATAAATTAATTAAGGCGAAATTCTTGGTGTCTCTAAAGAAATAGGCTAGGACAATTAGAGTCTCTATATTAAATAAGGCGAAACTCTTTGTGTCTCTACAGGAATATGCCAGGAAATTTAGTGTTTTAAATTAAATAAGGCGAAACACTTAGAGTCTCTAAAGGAATAGCCAAGGACAGTTAGAGTCTCTAAATTATGTAAGGCGAAACTATTGATTTATCTAAAGTAATAGGCCAATACTGTTAGAGTCTCTAAATTAAATAAGGCGAAACATTTGGAGTCTCTAAAGAATAGGCCAGGACAATCAGGGTCTAAAGTAATTAAGGCGAAACTCTTGGAGTCTCCAAAGTAATAGGGCAGGACAGTTAGTGTCTCTAAAAGAATAAGGCGAAATTCTTGGTGTCTCTAATGTAGAAGGCTAGGACATTTAGAGTCTCTAAATTAAATAAAGCGAAACACTTGGAATCTCTAAATGAATAGGCCAGGAGAGTTAGAGTATGTGAATTAACTAAGACGAAGAACTTGATGTCTCCAAAGGAATAGGCCATGACAGTTACAGTCTGTAAATTAAATAAGGCGAATTGCTTGGAATCTCTAAAGGAATATTCCAGGTCAGTTAGAGTCTCTAAATTAAATAAGGTAAAACTCTTGGAATATTTAAAGTAATAGGCCAGGACAGTTATAGGCTCTAAAGTAAATAAGGCGAAAACTTTGGTGTCTCTAAAGGAATAGACCAGGACAGTTAGTCTCTAAATTAATAAGGAGAAACTCTTGGAGTTTCGAAAGGAATATGCCAGGATATTACTAGTCTCTAAATTTATAAGGCGAAAAAATTATTGTCTCTAAAGAAGAGTTCAAGACAGTTAGAATCTCTAAATTAAATAAGGCGAAAAACTTGAATTCTCTAAAGGAACAGGACAGGACATTTTGTGTCTATATTATTTTGTCGAAATAATTAGATTCTCTAAAGGAATAGGCCAGTACTGTTAGAGCTTCTAAATTAAATAAGTCGAAACACTTGGATTCTCTAAAATAATAGGCCAGGACAGTTAGTCTCTAAATTAATAAGGAGAAACGAGTATCTAAAGAATAGGCCAGGACAGTTAGAGTCTCAAAATTCAATAAGGTGAAAAACCTAGTGTCTCTAAAGGAATAGGCCAGGACAGTTTGTCTCTAATTTAATAAGGCGGAACACTTATAGTCTCTAAATTATTAGGCCAGTACTGTTAGCGTCTCTAAATTAAATAAGGCGAAACACTTGGGGTCTCTAAAGGAATAGGTCAAGATAGTTAGTCACTACATTAATAAAGCGAATCTCTTAAAGTCTCTAAAGGAATAGGTCAGGAGAATTAGTCCCTAAACAAATAAGGCGAAATTCATAGAGTCTCTAAAGGAATAGGCCACACCTGATTCTCTAAATTAATTAAGGCGAAACACTTGGTGACTCTAAAGGAATAGGACAGGAGAGTTAGAGTCTCTAAATTAATAACGCGAAACTCTTAGAGTCTCTAAAGTAATAGCCCAGGACAGGTAAAGTCAATATATTAAATAATGCGAAACACTTAGAAATTCTAAAGCAATAGGCCCGTACAGTTAGTCTCTAAATTAATAATTCGAAACCGTTATAATCTCTAAAGTAATAGACCAGGACAGTTAGAGTCTCTAAAATTATAAGTCGAAATTCTTGGAGTCTGTATAGTAATAGGACAGGACTGTTAGAATCTCAAAATTTAATAATGCGGAAGAACATGGAAACTCTAAAGGAATAAGCCAGGAGAGTCAGAGTCTCTAAATTAAATAAGGCGAAACTCTTGGAGTCTCTAAAGGAATAGGAGAGGACAGTTAGACTCTAAATTAATAAGGCGAAAATTTGGAATCTCTAAAGGGATAGACCAGGACAGATAGAGTCTCTAAATTAATAAGGCGAAACACTTGGAGTCACTAAAGCAGTAGGCCAGGACAGTTAGTCTCTAAATTATAAAGGCGAAATTCTTAGAGTCTCTAATGTGTAGGCCTGGGGAGTTAGTCTCCAAATTAATAAGGCGAAACCCTTGGAGTCTCTAAAGGAATAGACCAGGACAGATAGAGTCTCTATATCAAATACGTCCAAAGTGTTTTTATCTCTAAAGTAATAGGCCAGGATAATTAGAGTCTCTAAAAGAATAAGGCATAAATCTTGGAGTTTCTAAAGGAAAAGGCCAGGAAATTTAGGTTCTCTAAAAGAATAAGGCGGAACACCTGGAGTCTCTAAAGTAATAGGCCAGGAACGTTAGAGTCTCTAAAAAATAAGGCGAAACTCTTGGAGTCGATAAAGGATTAGGCCAGGTGTGTTAGAGTCCCAAAATGAAATAAGGCGAATCTATTAAATTCTCTAAAGTAATAGGCCAGGAGTGTTAGAGTCCCTAAATTAATTAAGGCGAAATTTGTGTGTCTCTAAAGAATAGGCCAGGGGAGTTATGGTCTCTAAATTCAATAAGGAGAAATAATTGGAGTCTCAAAAATATAGGCCAGGACAATTAGAGTCTCCAAATTAAATAAGGCGAAACTCATGGATTCTCTAAAGGAATAGGCCTGGACAGTTAAGCTCTATAAATTATAAAAGGCGAAATTATTGTTGTCTATAAAGAAATAGGAGAGGAGAGTATGAGTCTCTAAAAGAATAAGGCGAAACACTTGGAGTCCCTAAAAGGGTAAACTAGGACAGTTGGTGTCTCTAAATTAAATAAGACGAAATTATTTTATTCTCTAAAGCAATAGGCCAGGAGAGTTAGAATCTGTAAATTAAATAAGGCAAAACACTTAGATACTCTAAAGGAATAGGCCAGGACAAGTAGAGTCTCTAAAGGGATAACTCGAAACACGTGGATACTCTAAAGTATTAGGCCAGGACATTTAGAGCCTCTAAAATAAATAAGGCGATATACTTGGATTCTCCAGAAGATAGGCCAGGACAGTTAGAGTCTCTAAAGGAATAGTCCAGGACATTTAGAATAGTCCAGGACATTTAGAGTATCTAAATTAAATAACGCGGAACTCTTGGAGTCTCTAAATTTATAGGCCAGGACAGTCAGAGTCTGCAAATTAAATAAGTCTAAGCACTTAGAGTCTCTAAAGGAGTAGGCCAGGGCAGTTAGAGTCTCTAAATTAAATAAGGCTGAACACTTGGAGTCTCTAAAGAAATAGGCCAGGAGAGTTAAAGTCTCAAAATTTTAAAAAGCGAAACTATTGGTGTCTCTAAAAGAAAAGGCCTAGACAAGTAGAGTCACTAAATTACATACGGCGAAATAATTGGTGCCTCTAAAGAAATAGGACAGGACTTCTAGTGTCTAAATCAAATAAGGCCAAACTCTTGGAGTCTCTATAGAAATAGGCCAGGACAATTCGAGTCTCTAAATTAAATATGGCGAAACACTTGAGGTATCTAAAGGAATAGGCCAAGACTGTTAGAGTCTCTCAATTAAATAAGGCAAAACCCTTGGAGTCTCTAAAGTAATAGGCCAGTACAGTTAGAGTGTGTAAATTACATAAGGCGAAAATTTATGTGTCTCCAAAGGAATAGGCCAGGACTGTTAGAGTCTCTAAATTAAATAAGGCGAAACACTTTGGGTCACCGAAGGAATAGGCCAGGACTGTTCGAGTCTCTAAAAAATAAGGCGAAAAATTTGGAGTCTCTAAAGAATAGGCCAGGACAGTTACAGTCTCTAAATTAAATAAAGCGAACGTCTTTGATTCACTAAAGGAAAGGGCCAGGACTGTAAGAGTCTCTAAATTAATAAGGCGAAACGCTTAGATTCTTTAAAGTAATAGGCCAGGACTGTTAGTCTCTAAATTAATATGTCTAAACTCTTAGAGACTCTAAAGAATTGGACAGGAGTGTTAAAGACTCTAAATTAAATAAGTCGAAACATTTAGAGTCTCTAAAAGTATAGGCCAAGACTGTTAGTCTCTAAATAAATAAGGTGAAACCCTTAGAGTATCTAAAGAAATAGGCCAGGACATTTAGAGTCTCTAAGTTAATTAAGGCGAAACTCTTGGAGTCTCTGACGTAATAGGCCAGGACTTTTAGTGTCTCTAAATTATATATGGCGAAAATGTTGGTGTCTCCAAAGGAGTAGGCCAGGACAGTTAGTGTGTCTAAACAAAATAAGGCGAAAATCTTGGAGTCTCTGAAAGAATAGGCCAGGATAATTAGAGTCTCTAGAAGAATAAGGCGAAATACTTGGTGCCTCTAAAGTAATGGGCCAGGACAGTTAGAGTCTCTAAGAAATTAGGCGAATATTTTGGGGTCTCTAAAGTAATAGGCTAGGATTGTTACAGTCCCTAAATTAAACAAGGCGAAACACTTGGAATCTCAAAAGTAATAGGTCAGGGAAATTAGAGCCTCTAAATTAAATAAGGCGAAACATTTGTAGTCTCTAAAGGAATAGGCCAGGACTGTTAGAGTCTCTAAAATTTAGGCGAAATTCTTGGAGTCTCTAAAGGAATAGGCCAGGAAAGTTAGAGACTCTAAATTAATTAAGGACAGTTAGTCTCTAAATTAATAAGGCGAAAATTTTAGAGTCTCTAAAAAATAGACCAGGACAGTTAGAGTCTCTAAATTAAATAAGACGAAAATATGGGATTCTCTAAAGGAATCGGTCAGGAAAGATACTCTCTATATTAATAAGGCATAACACTTAGAGTCTCTAAAAGAATAGGCCAGGGCAGTTAGTCTCTAAAGTAATAAGGCGAAACTACTAGAGTCTCTAAAGGAATAGGCCAGGTTAGTGTTTCTAAATTAATAAGGCGAAATTCTTGGAGTCTCTAAAGGAATAGGCCAGGACACTTAGAGTCTCTAAATTAATAAGGCGAATCTCTTAGGCTGTCTAAAGGAATAGGACAGGACAGTTTAGATTTCTAAAATAAATAAGGCGAAACACTTAGAGACTCTAAATTAATAGGCCAGGACAGTTAATCTCTAAATTAATAAGAGGAAAATATTCGAGTCTCTAAATGAATAGGCCTGGACAGTTAGACTGTCTAAAAGAATAAGTCGAAACACTTTGAGTCTCTAAAGGAATAGGCCAGGACAATTTGACTCTCAAAATTAAATTAGTCGAAACACATTGAGTCTTTAAAAGAATAGGCCAGTACAGTTAGAGTCCCTAAAACAATAAGGCGAATTTCTTGGTGTCTCTAAAGGAATATGCCAGGACAGTTAGTGTCTCTAAATTAAATAAGGCGAAAATCTTGGTGTCTCTAAAGAAATAGGCCTGGTCAGTTAGAGTCTCTAAATTAAATAAAACGATAAAACTTGTGGTCTCTAAAGAAATAGGCCAGGACAGTTAGAGTCCCTAAATTAAATAAGGCGATACTAGTGGAGTCTCTAACAGAATAGGCCAGGACAGATAGAAACTCTATGTTAAATAAGGCGAAACACTTGTGTTCTCTAAAGGAATAGGCCAGGACAATTAAAGTCTCTAAATTAAATAAGCCGAAAAATGGGGCCTCCTTAGGTATAGGTCAGGACAGCCAGAGTCTCTAAATTGTATAAGGCGAAAATCTTGAAGTCTCTAAAGGAATAGGACATGACAATTAGTGTCTCTAAATTAAATAAGCCGAAACACTTGGAGTCCCTAAAGGAATAGAACTGGACTGTTAGAGTGTCTAAAAGAATTAGGGTAACTCTTATGTCTCCAAAGAATTAGGCCTGGAACATTACAGTGTCTAAATTAAGTAAGGCGAAACCCTTGGAGGCTCTAAATGAATAGGCCAGGACAGTTAAGTCTCTAAAAGGATAAGGCGAAAAACTTGGATTCTCTAAAGGAATAGGACAGGAAAGTTATAGTCTCTAAATTAAATAAGACGAAACACTTGGAGTCGCTAAAGGAATAGGCTAGGACCGTTACAGTCTCTAAATTAAATTAGGCGAAAATCTTGGGTTCTGTAATGGACTAGGCCAGGAGAGTTAAAGTCTCTAAAATAAGTAAGTCGCACTCGTGGTGTGTCTAAAGTAATAGGCCATGTGAGTTAGATTCTCTAAAATAAATACAGCGTAATTATAAGATACTCTAAAGGAATAGGCCAGGTGAGTTAGAGTCTGAATATTAAATAAGGCGAAACACTTGTATTCTCTAACGTAATAGGCCAGGACAGTTAGAGTCTCTAAATTAAATAAAGCGAAACACTTGGAGTCTCTAAAGTAATAGGCTAGGACAGTTAGGGTCTATAAAAATAAGGCGAAATCCTTGGAGTCTCTAAAGAACTAGGCCAGGGCAGTTAGAGTCTCTAAATTAAATAAGGCAAAACGCTTGTTGTCTCTAAAGTTATAGGCGAGGACAGTTATAATCTCTAAAAGAATAAGGCGAAATCCTTGGAGTCTCTAAAGGAAAAGGCCAGGAAATTTAGAGTCTCAAATTTAAATAAGCCGAAAAAATTGGAATCTCTAAAGGAATAGGCCATGACACTTAGAGTCTCTAAGTTAAATACGGCGAAACACTTAATGTCTCTAAAGGTATAGGCCAGGACAGTAAGTGTCTCTAATTAAATACGGCGAAACACTTGGGATCTCTGAATTAATAGCCCATGATAGTTAGAGTCTCTTAATTAATAAGGCAAAACTAATGGAGTAACTAAAAAATAGGGCAGGAGATTTAGAATCTTTAAATAAATTAAGGCGAAGCACTTGAAGTCTCTAAAGGAACAGGACAGGATAATTGCAGCCTCTAAATTAAATAAGGTGAAATTTTTTGTCTCTAAATGATTAGGCCAGGAATGTTAGAGTCTCTAAAAATCTAGGGCTAAACACTTGGAGTCTCTAAAGGAATAGGCCAGGACAGATAGTCTCTAATTTAAATAAGGCGAAAAATTTGGGGTCTCTAAAGGAGTATGCCAGGACAGTTAAATAAGACCCCAATTTGGAGTCTCAAATGTAATAGGACCAGGCAGTTAGAGTCTCTAAATTAAATAAGGTGTAAAACTTGTAGTCTCTAAAGTAATAGGCCAGGACAGTTAGAGTCTCTAAACTAAATAAGGCGAAATTCTTGAAGTCTCTAAAGAATAGGCCTGGACAGTTATAGACTCTAAATTAAATAAAACGAATTTCTTGGATTCTCTAAAGAGTAGATCAGGACAGTTAGTCTCTAAATTAATTAAGGCGAAACTCTTGGATTCTGTAATGGAATAGGCCAGGAATATTAGTGTGTCTAAAATAATAAGTCGAAATACTTGGAGTCTCTAAAGGAATAGGCCAGGACAGTTAGAGTCTCTAAATTAAATAAGGCTAAATACTTGGAGTCTCTAAATGAATAGGCCAGGAGAGATAGAGTCTCTAAAAGAATAAGGCGAAACTCTAGGTGTCTCTAAAGGAAGAGGCCAGGACAATTAGGGTCTCAAAATTAAATAACGCGAAACTAATTGAGTCCCTAAAAGAATAGGCCAGGACAGAGTCTCTAAAGAATAAGGCGAAAAACTTCGAGTCTCTAAAGGAATAGGCTAGCACAGTTAGAGTATCTTAATTAAATAATGCGAAATTCTTGGTATCTCTAAAATAATAGGCCATGACAGTTAGAGTCTCTAAATTAAATAAGGCGAAACCCTTGGTGTCTCTAAAGAAATAATCCTCGACAGTCAGAGTCTCTAAATTAAATAAGGCGAAACACTTGAAGCCTCTAAAGGAACGGGCCAGGAATGTTAGAGTCTCTAAAAGAATAAGGCGAAACTCAAATAGTCACTAAAGTGATAGGCCAGAGCAGATAGGGTCTCTAAATTAAATAAAGCGAAAATCTTGGATTCTCTAAAGGAATAGGCCAGAACAGTTAGAGGCTGTAAATTAATAAGGCGAAAACTTTGGGGTCTCCAAAGGAATAGGCAAGGAGAGTTAGAATCTCTAAAACATAAGTCTAATTCCTTGGGGTCTCTAAAGGAATAGGCCAGGAAAGTTAGTGTCTCTAAATTAAGTAAGGCGAAACACTTGGATTCTCTAAAGGAATAGGCCAGCACAGTTATAGTGTCTAAAAGGATGAGGCGAAACTCTTGGGTTCTCTAAAGAATAGGCCAGGACAGTTATAATCTCTAAATTAAATAAGGTGAAACTATTGGAAACATAGGCCATGAAAATTAGAGTCTCTAAAAGAATAAGACTAATAACTTGGAGACTCTAAAGAATTAGGCCAGGACAGTTAGAGTCTCTAAATTAAGTAAGGCGAAACTCTTGGAATCTCTAAAGAATAGGAGAGGACAGTTAGTGTCTATAAATTAAATAAGGCGAAAATCTTCGTGTGTATAAAGGAATAGGCCAGGACAGTTACAGTCTCTAAAATAAATAAGGCGAAAAACTTGGGAACTCTAAAGGAATAGGCCAAGATAGTTAGAGCCTCTAAATTAAATAAGACGAAATTCTTAGAATCTCTAAAGGAATAGGCCAAGACAGTTAGAGTCTCTAAATTAAATAAGCCGAATCTCTTTGATTTTCTAAAGAAAAGGCCAGGAGATTTAGAGTCTCTAAATTAATAAGGCGAAAAACTTAGAGTCTCTAAATTAATAGGACACGACAGTTAGTCTCTAAATTAATAAGTCCAAACACTTAGAGCCTCTAAAGAATAGGGCAGGACAGTTAAAGTCTCTATTAAATAATGCGAAACTCTTGGGATCTCTAAAGGAATAGGCCAGGACACTTAGAGTCTCTAAATTAAATAAGGCGAAATAACATGTAGACTCTATAGGAATAGGCCAGGACAGTTAGAATCAATAAATTAAATAAGGCGAATCCTTTGTGTCTCTAAAACAATAGGCCAGGACAGTTAGGATCTCTATATTAAACACGGCGAAAATATTGAATTCTCTAAAGGAATAGGCCAGGACAATTAGGGTCTCTAAATTAATTAAGGCGAAACACTTGGAGTCTCTAAAGGAATAGGCCAGGAGACTTAGAGACTCTAAATTAAATAAGGCGAAACTCTTAGAGTCTCAAAAGGAATAGGCCAGGCATTTAGAGTCTCTGAATTAATTAAGGCGGAAATCTTGCATTGTCTACAGGAATAGGCCAGGAAAGTGAGAGCTTCTATATTAAATAAGGCGAAACTCTTGCTGTCTCTAAAGGAATATGCCAGGAGAGATGGAGTCTCTAAATAAAATTAGGCGAAATATTAGGTGAGTCTAAAGGAATAGGCCAGGAATGTTAGAGCCTCTAAGAAATAAGGCGAAATTCTTGGAGTCTCTAAAGGAATAGGCCAGGACAGTTAGGGTCTCTAATATAAATAAGACGAAACTCTTGGATTAGCTATAGGATTAGGCCAGGACAGTTAGAGCCTGTAAATTAAATAAGGCGAAATTCTTGGAGTCTCTAAAGAAATATTCCACGAGAGATAGAGTGTCTAAATTAAATAAGGAGAACACTTGGAGGCTCTACAGTAATAGGCCAGAAAATTTGGAGTCTCCAAAATAAGTAAGGCGTAAATATTGGAGTCTCTATAGGAATAGGCCAGGACAGTTATAGTCTCTAAATTAAATAAGGCGAAACCCTTAGGGTCGCTAATAAAATAGGCCAGGACTGTTAGAGTCTCTAAATAAATAAGGCGAAACACTTGGTGTTTCTAAAGGAATAGCCCAGGTCAGATAGTGTCTCTAAATTTATTAAGGCGAAACACCTGGATTTTCTAAAGAATTAGACCAGGGCAGTTAGAGTCCCTGAAAGAATAAGGCGAAAATCTGGGGGTATCTAAAGAACTAGTTCAGGACAGTTATTGTCTCTAAATGAAATAAGGCGAAACACTTGGAGTCTCTATAGGAATACGCCAGGACAGTTAGAGTCTGTAAATTAAATAAGGCGAAACACTTGGAGTCTCTAAAGGAATAGGCCAGGACAGGTAGAGCCTCTAAATTAAATAAGGCGGAACCCTTGGATTCTCTAAAGGAATTGGCCAGGACAGTTATAGCCTGTATATTGAATAAGGCGAAGAACGTGGAGTCTATAAAGGAATAGGCCAGGACTGTTGGAGTCTGTAAATTAAATAAGGCGAAACTCTTGGAGTAACTAAAGGAATAGGCCAGGAATGTTTTAGTCTCTAAAAAATATTTCGAAACACTTGGAGCCTCTAAAGGAATAGTTCAGAATTGTTAGGGTCTCTAAATTATATAAGGCGAAATTCTTGCATTCTCTAAAGTAATAGGACAGGACAGTCAGAGTCCCTAATTATATAAGGCGAAACACTTGGGTTCTCTAAAGGAATAAGCCAGGAGAGTTAGAGACCGTAATTTAAATAAGGCTAAACACATTGAGTCTCTTAAGTAATAGGCCTGGACAGTATGAGTCTCTAAATTAAATAAGTGGAAAATATTGGAGTCTCTAAAAGAATAGGCAAGGAGAGGTAGAGTCTCGAAATTAAATAATATGATAATATTGGGGCCTCTAAAGGAATAGGCCGGGACAGTTAGGGTCTCTAAATTAAATAAGGCCAAACACTTGGGGTCACTAAAGAAATAGGACAGAACATTTCGAGTCTCTAAATTAAATAAGGCCAAACTCTTGGTGTGTCTAAAGAAATAGGCCAGGACAGTAAGAGAATCTAAATTAAATAAGGCGGAAATCTATGTGTCTCTAAAGGAATAGGCAAGGAAGTTTAGAGTCTCTAAATTTAATAAGACCAAAAATGAAGTGTTCTCCATACAAATAGGCCAGGACAGTTAGAGTCTATAAATTAAATAAGGCGAAACATTTATAGTCTCTAAAAGAATAGGCCAGGACAGTTAGAGTCTCTAAAAAAAAAGGCGAAAATCTTAGAATCTCTAAAGTAATAGGCCAGGAGAGTTAGAGCCTCTAAATTAATTAAAGCGAATTTCATGATGTCTTTAAAGGAAAAGTTCAGGACAGTTAAAGTCTCTAAATTAATAAGGCGAAATACTTAGTGTCGCTAAAGGAACAGGACAGGACATTTAGTCTCTAAATTCACAAGTCGAAACACTTAGAGTCTCTAAAGTAATAGACCAGGACAGTTAGTGTCTCTAAAAGTATAAGGCGATACACTTGGAGTCTTTAAAGTTTAAGGCCAGGGCAGTTAGAGTCTCTAAAATAAATAAAGCGATAATCTTGGAATCTCTAAAAGAATTGCCCAGGACTCTTAGTGTCTCTAAATTAAATAAGGCGAAAACCTTGGAGACTCTATAGGAATAGGCCAGGACAGTTAGAGCCAATAAATTAAATAAGGCGAATATCTTGGTGTCTCTAAAGGAAAAGGCCAGGGCAGTTAGAGTCTCTATATTAAACAAGGCGAAACTTTTGGCGTCTCTAAAGGATTAGGCCAGGATAATTAGGGTCTCTAAATTAATTAAGGCGAAACACTTGGATTCTCTAAAGGAATAGGCCAGGAGGCTTAGAGTATCTAAATTGAATAAGGCGAAACACTTGGAGTCTCTGAAGGAATAGGCCAGGACTGTTAGAGTCTCTAAATTAAATAACGCGAAACACTTCTGTTCTCCAAAGGAATAGGCCAGGACAGTTAGCCTATAAATTAAATAAGTCGAAACTCTTGCATTCTCTATAGGAATAGGCCAGGAAAGTGAAAGACTCTAAATTAAATAAGGCGAAACACTTGGTGACTCTAAAGGAATAGGCCAGGACCGATAGAGTCTCTAAATTAAATAAGGCGAAACTCTTGGTGTCTCTAAAGGAATAGGCTAGTAGAGTTACAACCTCTAAAAGAATAAGTCTAAACTATTGATTTTTCTAAAGAAATAGTCCAGGATCATTAGAGACTCTAAATTTGGTGTCTCTATAGGAATAGGCCAGTAGTGTTAGAGTCTCTAAAAAATAAGGCGAACACCTTGGAGTCTCTAAAGGAATAGGCCAGGACAGTTAGTGCCTCTAAAATAAATAAGGCGAAACTCTTGGAGAATCTAAAGTAATAGGCTAGGGCAGTTAGAGCCTGTAAATTAAAAAAGTCGAAATTCTTTAATTCTCTAAAGGAAGAGTCCAGGACAGTTAGAGTGTCTAAATGAAATAAGGAGAACTCTTGGAGGCTCTAAAGTAATACGCTAGGAGAGGTAGAGCTTCTAAAAGAAATAAGGCGTAAATCTTGGTGTCTCTAAAGGAATAGGCCAGGACAGTTAGATACTCTATATTAAATAAGGCGAAACACATGGGTTCTCTAAAGGAATAGGCCAGGTCAGTTAATGACTCTAAATTTATTAAGGCGATACACTTGGAGTCTCTAAAGGAATAGGCCAGGACGTTGTGTGTCTCTAAAAGAATAAGGCGAAAATCTGGGGCTCTCTAAAAAACTAGTTCAGGACAGTTATTGTCTCTAAATGAAATAAGGCCAAACACTGGGAGTCTCTATAGGAATACATCAGGACAGTTAGAGTCTTTAAATTAAATAATGCGAAACACTTGGAGTCTCTAAAGTAATAGGCCAGTACTGTTGGGGTCTCTAAATTAAATAAGGCGAAAATTTGGGTTCTCTAAAGTGATAGGCCAGAAAGTTTTAGTCTCTAAAATTAATTCGAAAAACTTTGAGCCTCTAAATGAGTAGGCCAGGACTGTTGGAGTCTCTAAATTAAATAAGGCGAAAATATTGAATTCTCTAAAGTAATAGGCCAGGAAAGTCAGAGACTCTAATTAAATAAGGCGTAATTCTTGGTGTATCTAAAGGAATAAGAGAGGACAGTTAGAGTCTGTAAATTAAATAAGGCTAAACACTTAGAGTCTCTAAAGTAATAGGCCAGGACAGATTGAGTCTCTATATTAAATAAGGCGAGACACTAGTCGTATCTAAAGGAATAGGCCAGGACTGTTAGAGTCTCTAAATTAAATAAGTCGAAATTATTGGTGTCTCTAAAAGAATAGGCCAGGACAGGTAGAGCCTCTAAATTAAATAAGGCGAAAATATTGGTGCCTCTAAAGAAATAGGCCGGGATAATTAGGGTCTCTAAATTAAATAAGGCCATACTCTTGTGGTCTCTAATGGAATAGGACAGAACATTTCGAGTCTCAAATTTAAATAAGTCGAAACTATTGGTGTCACTAAAGGAATAGGCCAGGACAGTTAGAGTATCTAAATTAAATAAGGCGGTAAACTAGGAGTCTCTAAAGAAATAGGCCAGAACAGTTAGAGTCTCTATATTAAATAAGACGAAAATCTAGGGGTCTCCAAACAAATAGGCCAGGACAGTTATAGTCTCTAAATTTTATATGGCGAAACACTTAAAGGCTCTAAATGAATAGGCCAAGACAGTTAGAGACTCTAAAATAAACAAGGCGAAAATCTTAGTTTCTCTAAAGGAATAGGCCAGGACACTTAGAGTCTCTAAATTATTGAAAGCGAACTGCTCGGTGTCTCTAAAGTAAAAGGCCAGGACAGTTAGAGTCTCTAAATTATTATGGCGAAAAACTAAGTCTCTCTAAAGGAATAGGCCAGGACAGTTAATCTCTAAATTAATACGTCGAAACCCTTAGAGACTCTAAAGGATTAGGCCAGGACAGTTAAAGTCTCTAAATTAAATAAGGTGAAATTCTAAGAGTCTCTAAAATTAGGCCAGGACAGTTAGTCTCTAAATTAAAAATGCAAAACATTTAAAGATTCTAAAGGAACAGGCCAGGAAAATTATAGTCTCTAAAAGAATAAGGCTAATTCCTTGGAGACTCTAAAGTAATAGGCCAGGACAGTTAAAGTCTCTAGATTAACTAAGGCGAAACACTTGGAGTCTCCAAAGTAATATGCCAGGACAGTTAGAGTCTCTAAAAGAGTAAGGCGAAAATTTTGGAGTTTGAAATAATAGGCCAGGACAGTCAGAGTCACTAAATTAAATAAGGCGAAACACTTGGAGTCTCTAACGGAATAGGCCAGGACAGTTAGTGTCTCTAAATGAATAAGGCGAAACTCTTGGAGTCTGTAAAGGAATAGGCCAGGACAGTTAGAAACTCTAAATTAAATAACGCGAAATTGTTGGTGTCTCTAAAAGAATAGGCCAGGACCGTTAGAGTCTGTGAATTAAATAAGGCGAAGTACATGGAACCTCTAAAAGAATAGGCCAAGTTAGTTAGAGTCTCTAAATTTTATAAGGGAAATTTCTTGGTGTCTCTAAAGTAACAGGCCAAACCAGTTAGAATCTCTAAAATATTAAGGCGAAAATCTTGGTGTCTCTATAGAAATGGGCAAGAAGCGTTAGAGCCTCCATAATAAATAAGGCGAAAGTCTTGGAGCCTCTAAGGGGATAGGCCAGGAGAGTTAGAGTCTCTAAATTATATAAGGCGAAACTCTGGGATTCTCTAAAGGAATAGGCCAGGACAGTTAGTCTCAAAGATATCAAAGATCTTGGAGGATCTAAAGAAATAGACCAGGAGTGTTAGTGTTTCTAAATTAATAAGGCGAACCATATGTGGTCTCTAAAGGTGTAGGCCAAGACAGTTAGACAGTAAATTAATAAGGCGAAACACATAGAGTCCATAAAGGAATAGGCGCGGAGAGTTTGTCTCCAAAAGAATAAGGCGAAAATCTTAGAGTCTCTAAAGGAATTATTCAGGAGAGTTAGAGTTTCTAAGGTTTATAAGTCGAAATACTTGGATTCTCTAAATGTACAGACCAGAATATTTTGTCTCTATATTAATTTGTCGAAATTCTTAGAGTCTCTAAAGAAAAGGCCAGGAGATTTAGAGTCTCTAAAGGAAATAAGGCGAAACTCTTGGAGACTTTAGGCCAGGACAGTTAGTCACTAAATTAATACGGCGAAATTTAGGCTCTAAAAGAATAGGCCAGGGCAGTTAGGGTCTCTAAATTACATAAGGCGAAAAACTTGGAATCTCAAAAGGAATATGCCAGGACAGTTAGTCTCTAATTTATTAAGGCGAAACTCTTTCAGTCTCAAAAATAATTGGCCAGGACTCTTAGAGTCTCTAATTTAAAAATGGCGAAACACTTGGAGTCTCTAAAGGAATAGGACAGGACAGTTAGTCTCTATATTAATAAGGCAAAACTCTTAGAGACTCTAAAGGAATAGGCCATGACAGTTAGTCTCTAAACTAATAAGGCGAAACTCTTAGAGCCTCTAAAGAATAGGCCAGAACAGAGTCTTTAAATTAAGTAAGGCGAAACACTTGGAGTCTCTAAAGGAATAGGCAAGGACAGTTAGAGTCTCTAAATTAATAAGGCGAAAATCTTAAAGTCTCTAAAGGAATATGCAAGGAGAGTTAAAGTTTGTAAATTATATAAGGCGAAACACTTAGAGCCTCTAAAGCAATAGGCCAGTAGATTTTGTCTCTAAATTAATAAGGCGAAACGCTTAGAGTCTCTAAAGAAATAGTCCAGGAAAGTTAGAGACTCTAAAATTATAAGTCGAAACTCTTGGAGTCTCTAAAGCATTAGGCCAGGACAGTTTGAATCTCAAAATTAAATAAGGCGAAAATCTTGGAGTCTCTAAAGGAATAGGCCGGGACTGTTAGATTCTCTAAAAGTTTAAGGCGAAACACTTGGTGTCTCTAAAGATTAGGCCAGGAAATTAGTCTCTAAATAAATAAAGCGAAACTCTTGGAGTCTCTAAAGGAATAGGCCAGGGCAGTTTGAATCTCTAAATTAATAAGGCAAAACACTTGGTTTCTCTAAAGGAGTAGGCCAAGACATTTAGTCTCTAAATTAAATAAGGCGAAAAACTTGGAATATCTAAAGGATTAGTCCAGGACAGCTAGTCTCTACATTAATAAGGCGAAACACTTGAAGGCTAAATGAATAGGCCAGGGAAGTTAGTCTCTAAATTATTAAGGCGAAATATTTAGAGTCTCTAAAATAATAGTCCAGGACAGTTAGTGTCTAAACTAATAAGGCGAATGTATTAGAGTCTCTAAAGGAATAGGCCAGGACAGAGTATATAATTTAAATAAGGCGAAAATCTTGGAGTCTCTAAAGGAATAGGCCAGGGCAATTAGAGTCTCTAAATTAATAAGGCGAAACTCTTAGGGTCTCTAACGAAATAGGCCAGGAGTGTTAAAAACTCTAAATTAAATAAGGCAAAACACTTAGAGTCTATAAGGAATAGGCCAGGACAGTTAATCCCTAAATTAATAAAGCGAAACTCTATGAGTCTCTAAAGGAATAGGCCAGGACAGTTAGAGCCTCTAAAAGAATAAGTCGAAAATCTTGGAGTCTCTAAAGGAATAGGCCAGGACAGTTAGAGTCTCTAAATTAAATAAGGCGAAAGTCTAGGAGTCTCTTAAGTAATATAGCCAGGACCGTTAGAAACTCTTGGTGTCTCTAAAGGAATAGGCCAGGACAGTTAGAGTCTCTAAATTAAATAAGGCGAAAAAATAGGAGCCTCTTCTGGATCAGGTCAGAACTGTTAGAGTCACTAAATTGAATTATGCGAAACAGTTTAAGTCTCTAAAGGAATAGGACAGAACAGTTGGAGTCTCTAAATTAAATAAGACGAATCACTTGTTGTCTCTAAAGTTATAGGCCAGGACAGTTAGAGTCTCTAATAAAAGGCGAAACTCTTGCAGTCTCTAAAGGAATAGGCCAGGACAGTTAGAGTCTCTAAATTAAATAAGGCGAATCACTTGGAATCTCTAAAGTAATAGGCCAGGAAAGTTAGAGTCTCTAAATTAAATAAGACGAAAAACTTGTTGTCTCTAAAGATTTGGCCAGGACAGTTAGTCTCTAAATTAATAAGGCGAAACACTTGGAGTCTCTAAAGGAGTAGGCCAAGACAGTTAGTCCCTAAATTAATAAGGCGAAACAATTAGATTCTCTAAAGGAATAGGCCCGGACAGTTAGTCTTCAAATTAATAAGGCGAAAATCTTAGTGTCTCTAAAGGATTTGTTCAGGAAAGTTAGAGTCTCTAAATTAAATGAGGCGAAATACTTGGATTCTCTAAATGTACATGCCAGAACATTTCGTCTCTATATAAATTTTTCGAAATTCTTAGAGTCTCTAAAGGAAATTGCCAGGACAGTTTGTGTCTCTAAATGAAATGAGGCGTAACTCTTGGAGTCTCTATGCCAGGACAGTTAGTCACTAAATTAATAAGGCGAAATAGAGGCTCTAAATGAGTAGGCCAGGACAGTTAGAGTCTCTAATTAAATAAGGCTAAAAACTTGGAGTCTCTAAAGGAATAGGCCAGGACAGTTAGTCTCTAATTTAATAAGGCGAATCACTTAGAGTCTCTAACGTAATTGGCCAGGACTGTTAGAGTCTCTAATTTAAATATGGCGAAACGGAGTCTCTAAAGGAAAAGGACAGGACAATTTGTCTCTATATTAATAAGGCGAAACTCTTAGAGTCTCTAAAGGAATAGGCCAGGACAGTTAGTCTCTAAACAAATAAGGCGAAACTCTTAGAGTCTCTAAAGGAATATGCCAGAACAGAGTCTCTAAATTAAATAAGGCGAAACTCTTGGAGTCTCTAAAGGAATAGGACAGGACAGTTAGAGTCTCTAAATTAATAAGGCGAAATCTTAGAGTCTCTAAAGGAATAGGCCAGGACTGTTAAAGTCTCCAAAATAAATAAGGCGAAACACTTAGGCGAAAGACTTGGAATCTCTAAAGTAATAGGCTTGGAGAGTTAGAGCCTCTAAATTATATAAGGCGAAAAACTTGGGGTCTCTAAAGGAATAGTCTAGGATAGTTTGTCTCTAAATTAATAAGGCGAAATTCTTAGAATCTCTAAAGGAATAGACCAGGACATTTATAGTCTCTAAATTAAATAAGGCGAAACACTCGGAGTCTCTAAAGGAATCGGCTGGGAACTTTATTCTCTAAATTTATAAGGCGAAACACTTAGAGTCGCTAAAGGAATAGGCCAGGGCAGTTAGTCTCTAAACTAATAAGGCGAAACTATTAGTATCTCTAAAGGAATAGGGCAGGTCAGAGTCTCTAAATTAATAAAGTTAATCTCTTGGAGTCTCTATAGGAATAGGCCAGGACAGTTAGAGTCTCTAAATTAATAAGGCGAAACACTTAGACTCTCTAAAAGAATAGGCCAGGAGAGTTAAATTCTCTAAATTAAATAAGGCGAAACACTTAGAGTCTCTAAATGAATAGGCCAGGAAGGTTACCTCTAAATTAAAAAGTCGAAATTATTAGAGACTCTATAGAAATAGGCCAGGAAAGTTACTCTCTAAAAGAATGAGTCGAAAATCTTGGAGACTCTAAAGGAATAGGCCAGAAGAGTTTGAGTCCCTAAATTACATGAGGCGAAACTCTTGGAGTCTCTAAAGGAATAGGCCAGGACAGTTAGAGTCTCTAAAGGAATAAAGCGAAACCCTTGGTATCTTTGACACATTGGCATACACAGACGTCCTTGAGACGGCCTTGCTCGCTAGGCCCATTAATACACAACAGGCTGTGAGACGCAATTCAGAGACCATCCCAACATCACAGTACAAGAGGGGTATGTATTGAAATCAATAAAAATTAATTTTGCATGAATAAAATATAAATGTACAAAATTGCAATTTTCGCCTAAAAATTATTATTTATATGTGCGCCATGTGTTATAAAATGTAGTATGCCAAAGGGTTAAAGGAACTGGCCAGGACAGTTAGAGCCTTTAAATTAAATAAGGCGAAACCCTAGGAGTCTCTAAAGTAATAGGCCAGGAGAGTTAGAGTCTCTAAATTATATAAGGCGAAAGACTTGGTGTCTCTAAAGGAATAGGCCAGGACAGCTAGAGTCTCTAAATTAAATAAGGCGAAACACTTGGAGTCTCTAATCGAATAGGCCAGGACAGTCAGAGACTCTAAAAGGATAATGTGAAATACATAATTTCCCCAAAGAAATATGCCATGGCAGTTGGAGCCTCTAAATTAAATAAGGCGAATTACTTGGAGTCTCTAAAGTAATAGGCCAAGACAGTTAAAGTCTCTAAAACATTAAGGCGAATATCTTGGTGTCTCTAAAGGATTAGGCCAGGACAGTTACAGTCTCTAAATTAAATAAGGCGAAACACTTGGTTTCGCTAAAGGAAGAGGACAAGACCGTTAGAGTATGTAAATTAAACAAGGCGCATAGCTTGGAGACTCTCAAGGAATAGGCCAGGAGAGTTAGAGTCTCTAAAATAAATAAGGCGAATCACTTGGTGCCTCTAAAGTAATAAGCCATGACTGTTAGAATCTCTAAAATAAATAAGGCGTAATTCTAGGAATCTCTAAAGGAATAGGCCAAGAGAGTTAGAGTCTAAAAATTAAATAAGGCGATATACTTGGTGTCTATAAAGTAATAGGCCAGGACAATTAGAGACTCTAAATTAAATAAGGCGAATCTCTTGGAGTCTCTAGAGGAATAGACAAGGACAGTTGGAGTCTCTAAATTAAATAAGGCGAAACTCTTGGTGTCTCTAAAGGAAAACGCCAGGACAGTTAGATTCTCTAAATTAAATAAGGCCAAACGCATGGTGTCTCTAAAGGAATAGGCCAGGACAGTTGGGGTTTCTATATTAAATAAGGCGATACTCTTGGAATCTCTAAAGGAATAGGCCAGGAGAGTTAGAGCCTCGAAATTAAATAAGGCGAAAATCTTGTGGTCTATAAAGTAATAGGCCAGGACAGTTAGAGTCTCTAAATTAAATAAGGCGAAACGCCTGTTGTCTCTAAAGTTATAGGCGAGGACAGATAGAAACTCTAAAAGAATAAGGCGAAACTCCTGGTGTCTCTAAAGTATAAGGCCAGGAATGTTAGAGTCTCAAATTTAAATAAGGCGAAAAATTTAGAATCTCTAAAGGAATAGGCCAGGACCGTTAGAGTCTCTAAATTAAATAAAGCGAGACTCTTAGTGTCTCTAAAGGAATAGGACTGGACAGATAGAGTCTCTAAATTAAAATATGCGAAACTCTTGTAGTAACAAAAATATAGGCCAGGAGAGTTAGAATCTCTAAATTAAATAAGGCGAAACACTTGAAGTCTCTAGAAGAATAAGGCGAAATTCGTGGAGTCCCTAAAGGAAAAGGCAAGGACAGTTAGAGTCTCTAAATGAAATAAGGGGAAAACTTTGGAGTCAACAATGTAATAGACAAGGTCAGTTAGAGTCTCTAAAAGAAAAAGGCGAATACCTTGGGGTCTCTAAAGGAATAGGCCAGGACAGTTAGAGCCTCTAAATTAAATAAGGTTAAACTATTGTAATCTCTAAAGCAATAGGCCAGGACTGTTAGAGTCACTACTAGAATAAGGCGAAACTCGTGGTGTCTCTAAAGGAATAGTCCGGGACAGTTAGTGTATCTAAATTAAACAAGACGAATCTCTCGTATTCTCTAAAGGAATAGGCCAGGACATTTAAAGTGTATAAAAGAATGAGGCGAAACACTTGTGGTCTCTAAAAGAATAGGCCAGGACAGTTTTAAACTATAATTTAAATAAGGCGAAACTCTTGGAGGCTCTAAAGTTATAGGCCTGGAAAATTATACTCTCTGAAAGAATAAGGCGAATCGCTTGGGGTCTCTAAAAGTATAGGCCAGGACAGTTAGAGTCTCTAAATTAACTACGGCGAAATTCTTGGAGTCTCTAAAGAATAGGCCAGGACATTTAGGGTCTATAAATTAAATAAGGCGAAACACTTGGAGTCTATAAAGTAATAGGCCAGTAAAGTTAGAGTCTCTGAATTAAATAAGTCGAAATTCTAGGAGTCTGTAAAGAAATGGACCAGGGCAGTTAAAGTCTCTAAATTAAATAAGACGAAACACGTGGTGTCTCTAAAGGAATAGGCCAGGACTGTTAGAGTCTCTAAATAATAAGGCGAATAACATGGAATTTCTAAAGAAATAGTCCAGGAAAATTAGAGTCTCTAAATTAAATAAGGCGAAACGCTTAGAGTCTCTAAAGGAATAGGCCAGGACCGTTAGAGTCTCTAAATTAAATAAGGCGAATATCTTGGATTCTCTAAAGGAAAAGGCCACGAGAGTTACAGTCTCAAAATTAATAAGGCGAAACAGTTAGAGTCTCCAAGGGAATAGACCCGGACAGTTAGTCTCTAAATTAATAAGTCGAAACACTTGGAGTCTCTAAAGTAATAGGCCAGGACAGTTAAAGCCTTTAAAATAAATAAGGCGAAAACCTTAGATTCTCTAAAGGAATAGGACAGGACAGTTGGTATCTAAATTAAAGAGGCGAAATTTTTAGAGTCTCTAAATGAATGGGCCAGGACTGTTAGAGTCTCTAAAAGAATAAGGCGATAAACTTGGAGTCTCTAAAGGAATAGGTCATTAGAGTTAGTGTCTCTAAATTAAATAAGGCGAAATTCTTAGAAATTCTAAAGGAATAGTCCAGGTCAGTTAGAGATTCTAAATTTAAGAAGGGAAAACTCTTGGAATCACTAAAGAAATAGGCCAGGGCCGTTACAGTCTCCAAAAGAATAAGTCGAAACTCTTGGAGTCTCTAAAGAAATAGGCAAGGAGAGTTAAAATTTCTAAATTAAATAAGGCGAGACTCTTGGAGTCTTTAAAGGAATAGGCCACGACTGTTAGGATCTCAAAAACAAGGTGAAACTCTGGGAGTGTCTAAAGTAATAGGCCATGGCATTTAGTCTCTAAATTAATAAGGCGAAACACCTGAAGTCTCTTAAGGAATAGGCAAGGACATTTTGAGCTTCCAAATTAATAAGGAGAAAAATTTGAAGAACTCTAAAGATATAGACCAGGACATTTGAGTCTCTAAATTTAATAAGGCGAAACACTTGGAGTCTCTAAAGGTGAAGGCCAGAACAGTTAGACTCTAAATTAATAAAGCGAAAAACATAGATTCTCTAAAGGAATAGGCCTGGACAATTAGTCTCAAATTAATAGGGCGAAAAGCTTAGAGTGTTTAAAGGAATTGTTCAGGACAGTTAGTGTCTCTAAATTAAATAAGGCGAAATTCTTGGAACCTCTAAAGGAAGAGGCCAGGGCAGTTAGGGTCTCTAAATTAAATAAAGCGAAACTCTTTTAGTCTCTAAAGGAAAGGCCAGGACAGTTGTAGTCTCTAAATTAAATAAGGCGAAATGCTTGGATTCAGTAAAGTAATATGCCAGGACAGTTAGAGCCCCTAAAAATAAGGCGAAACACTTGGATTCTCTAAAGGAATAGGCCAGGAAATTTAGAGTCTCTAAATGAAATAAGGCGATTTTATTGGATTCTCTAAAGAAATATTCCAGGGCATTTAGAATCTCTAAATTAAATAAGGCGAAACTCTTGGATTCTCTAAAGGAATAAGCCAGTACTGTTAGTCTCTATATTAAATAAAGCGAAATTCTTGGAGTCTGTGAAGGAATAGGCAATGACTGATAGAGTCTGTAAATTAAATAAGGCGAAACTCTTGTAGTCTCTAAAGGAATAGTCCAGGACAGTTTGAGTCTAAAAAATAAGGCGAAACTCTTGGAGACTCTAAAGGAAAAGGTCAGGACAGTTAGAGTCTCTAAATAAAATAAGGCGAATATCTTGGATTCTATAAAGAAATAAGCCAGGACAGTTAGAGTGTCTAAAAGAATGAGGCGAAAACCTTGAAGTCTCTAAAGGAATAGGCAAGAATTTTAGAGTCTCAAAATTAAATAAGGCGAAACACTTGGAGTCTCTAAAGGATTAGGACAGGACAGTTAGAGTCTCTACATTGCATAAGGCAAAACACATGGGGTCTCTAAAGTAATAGGCCAGGAGTGTTAGAATCTCAAAATTAATTAAGGCGAAACACTTGGAGACTCTAAAGGAATAGGCCAGGACAGTTAGAGTCTCTAAATTAAATAAGGCGAAAGACTTGGTGTCTCTAAAGGAATAGGCCAGGACAGCTAGAGTCTCTATATTAAATAAGGCGAAACACCTGAGGCCTCTTATCGAATAGGCCAGGACGGTCAGAGACTCTAAAAGGATAAGGCGAAATAATTAAATTCTCCAAAGAAATATGCCAGGACATTAAATAAGGAGTAACCCTTGGAGTCTCTGGAGTCAAAGGCCAGGACTGCTAGATTCTATAAATTAAATAATGCGAAACACTTGGAGTCTTTAAAGGAATATGCCAGGACATTAAATAAGGGGTAACCTTTGGAGTCTCTACAGTAATAGGCCAGGACAGTTAGATTCTATAAATTAAATAAAGCGAAACACTTGGAGTCTCTAAAGGAATAGGCCAGGACTGTTATAGTCTCTACATTAAATAAGGCAAAACACTTGTGGCCTCTGAATTAAAAGGCCAGGATAATAAAAGTCTCAAAATTAAATAAGGCGAAACTCTTGGTGTCTCTAAAGGAATAGGCTAGGACAGTTAGTGTCTCTAAATTAAATAAGGCGAAACTCTTTGTGTCTATAAAGGAATAGGCCAGGACAGATAGAGTCACTAATTTAAATAAGGCAAAACTCTTCGTGTCTTTAAAGTAATAGGCCAGGATATTTTGAGTCTCTAAATTAAATAAGGCGAAAATCTTGGAATCTCTAAAGGAATAGGCCAGGACAGTTAGAGTCCCTAAATTAATAATGCGAATCTCTTGGAGTCTCTAAATGTATAGGCCAGGACAGATAGAGTCTCTAATAGAAAAAGGCGAAAATCTTGGCATCTGTAAAGAAATAGGCCAGAAACATTTGAGTTTCTAAATTAAAGAAGGCGAAACTCATGTAGTCTCTAATGGAATAGGCCAGAACAGATAAAGTCTCTAAAAGGAAAAGGCCAAACGCTTGGGGTCTCTAAAGGAATAGGCCACGAAAGATAGAGTCTCTAAATTAAATAAAGCTAAAGCCTTGTAGTCCCTAAAGGAACAGGCCATGACAGTTAGAGTCTGTAAATTAAATAAGGCGAATCTCTTGGAGCCTCAATATAATACGCCAGGGCAGTTAGAGTCTCTAAAATAATTAAGGCGAATATCTAGTAATCTATAAAGTAATAGGCCAGGAGAGTATGAGTCTCAAATTCAAATACGGCGAAACACTTGGAGCATCTTCAAAATAGGCCAGCAAAGTTAGAGACTCCAAATTAAATAAGGCGAAACTCTTGGAGTCTCTAAAGTATAGGCCAAGACAGTTAAAGTCTCTAAAAGAATAAGGCGAAACTCTTGGAATAGGCCAGGACACTTTGAGTCTCTAAATTTAATGAGGCGAAACACTTGGAGTCTCTAAAGGAATAGGACATGACAGTTAGAGTCTCTAAAGGAATAAGGCGAATCTCTTGGTGTCTGTAAAGGTATAGGCCAGGACTGTTAGAGTCTCTAAATTTAATAAGGCGAAACTCTTGTATTCTCTAAAGGAATAGGCCAGGACAGTTAGATTCTCTAAATTAAATAAGGCGAAACACTTGGGTCTCAAAAGGAATAGGCCAGGACAATTAGAGTCTCTAAAATAAACAAGGCGAAAATATTGGAGCCTCTTTAGGAATAGGCCAGGACAGTTAGAGACTCTAAATTGAATAAGGCGATACTCTTGAAGTCCCTAAAATAATAGGCCAGGTCTGTTATAGTCTCTAAGTTAAGTAAGGCGAAACACTTGGAGTCTCTAAAGGAATAGGCCAGGACAGATTGAGTCTCTAAATGTATAAGGCGAATATCTTGGAGTCTCTAAAGGAATAGGCCAGAAACGTTATAGTCTCTAAATAAAATAAGGCGTAACACTTGGATTCGCTAAAGTAATAGGCCAGGACCGTTAGAGTCTGTAAATAAAAAGGCGAAAAACTTTGAGTTTCTAAAAGAAGAAGCCAGGAGATTTAGAGTCTCTAAAATAAATATGGCGAAACACTTGGTGTCTCTAAAGTAATAGGCCATGTCATTTAGATTCTCTAAAATAAATAAGGCGTAATTCTAAATAAGGCGAAAAACTTGTTTTCTCTAAAGTAATAGGCCTGGACAGTTAGAGTCTCTTAATACTATAAGGCGAAACACTTGGAGTCTCTAAAGAAATAGGCCAGGACAGTTGGAGTCTCTAAATTAAATTAGGCGAAACTCTTGGTGTCTCTAAAGGAATAGGCCAGGACAGATATATCTCAAAATTAAATAAGGCCTAACACTTGGACACTATAAAGGAATAGGTCAGGACAGTTGAAGTCTCTAAATTAAATAAGGCGATACAATGTGGGCCTCTTTAGGAATAGGCCAAGCCAGTTAGAGTCTTTAAATTGAATTAGGCGAAACACTTTAATTCTCTAAAGCAATAGGCCAGGACAGTTAGAGTCTATAAATAAATAAGGCGAATCACTTTTTAGTCTCTAAAGTAATAGGCCAGGACAGTTAAAGTCTCTAAAAGAAAAAGGAGAAAATCTTATTATCTCTAAAGGTATAGGCCAGGAACGTTATAGTCTCTAAATTAAGGAAGGCAAAACACTTGTTGTCGCTAAAGTAATAGACCAGTAACTTTAGAGACTGAAAATTAAACAAGGCGAACAACTTGGAGTCTCTAAAGGAATAGGCCAGGACTGTTAGAGTCTCTAAAATATATAAGGCGAATCTAATGGTGTCTCTAAATAATAGACCATGACAGTTAGAGAATCTAAAATGCATAAGGCGCTTTGTTAAGAATCTCTAAAAGAATAGGCCAGGACAGTTAGAGACTCCAAATTAAATAAGGCGAAGACCTTTGTGTCTGTAACTAATAGTACAGGCCTGTTAGGGTCTCTAAATTAAATAATGCGAAAACGTGGAGTCTCTAAATGAATAGGCCAGGACAGTTGAGATCTCCAAATTAAATAAGGCGAAACTCTTGGAATCTCTAAAAGAATGGGCCAGGACGGTTAGAGTTCCCAAATTAAATAAGGCGTAAACCATGTGGTCTCTTAAGGAATAGGCCAGGATAATTAGAATCTCTAAATTAAATAAGGCAAAAACTTGTCGTCTCGAAAGGAATAGGCCAGGAGAGTTATAGACTCTAAAGATTAAGGCGTAACCCTTGGAGACTCTAAAGGAGAAGGCGAGCACTGTTAGAGTCTCAAATTTAAATAAGGCCAAAAATTTGGTGACTCTAAAGGAATAGGCCAGGACAGTTAGGGTCTCTAAATTAAACAAGGCGTAAATCTTAGAGTCTGTAAAGGAATAGGCCAGACAGTTAGAGCCTCTAAATTAAATAAGGCGAAACACTTGGAATCTCTGAAGATATCGGACAGAATAGTTAGTGTCCCTTTATTAAATAAAGCGCAACTATTGGATTCAATAAAAATAGGTCAGGAGTGTTAGAATCTCTAAATTAAATAAGGCGAAACACTTGGAGTCTCTAAAGAAACAGTCCAGGACAGTTACAGTCTCTAAATTAAATAAGGCGAAAATCTTTGTGTCTTTAAGGAATAGGCCAGGCTGTTAGAGTCTCTAAAATATTTGGGATAAACACATTGAGTCTTTAAAGGAATAGGACAAAAATGTTAGTCTCTAAATTAAATAAGGCGAAATGCTTGGAGACTTTAAAGAAATAGGCCAGGACATTTAGTCTCTAAATTAATAAGGCGAAACTTTTAGAGTCTCTAAAAGAATAGGCAAAGACAGTTAGATTCTCTAAAAGTTTATGTCAATACAAATGGAGTCTCTAAAGGAATAGGCCAGGACATTTAGACTCTCTAAATTACATAAGGCCAAACTCTTGGAATCTCTAAAGGAATAGGCCAGGACAGTTAGAGTCACTAAAATAAATAAGGCGAAATTCTTGGTGTCTCTAAAGTAATAGGCCAGGACAGTTAGAGTCTCTAATTAAATAAGGCGAATCGCTTGGTGACTCTAAAGGAATAGGCCAGGACAAATAGAGTCTCTAAATTAAATAAGGCGAAAGTATTGGATTCTCTAAAGGAATAGGCCAGGACAGTTAGAGTCTCTTAATTAAATAAGGCGAAACACTTGGATTCTCTAAAGGAATAGGCCAGGTGACTTAGAGTCTCTAAATTAAATAAGGCGGAACTCCGTGAGTCTCTAAGGAATAGGCCAGGACTGTTAGAGATTCTAAATTAAATAAGGCGAAAATCTTGGAGCCTCTAACGGAATAGGCCAGGACAGTTAGTGTCTCTAAATTAAATAAGGCGAAAAACTTTGATTCTCTATAGGAATAGACCAGGAAAGTTAGAGTCTCTAAATTAAATAATGCGAAACTCTTGGTGTCACTAAAGGAATAGGCCAGGACAGTTCGAGTCTCTAAATTAAATAAGGCGGGGCTCCTTTTGTCTATAAAGCAATAGGTCAGGACAGTTAGAGTCTCTAAAAGAATAAGTCTTAACTCTTGGAATCTCTAAAGAATTAGGCCAGGACCGTTAGAGCCTCTAAATTGAAAAAGGCGAAACTCTTGGATTCTCTAAAGGAATAGGCCAGGACATTTAGAGCCTCTAAAAGAATAAGGCGAAATTCTTGGTGTCTCTAAAGGAATAAGCCAGGCCATTTAGAGTCTCGAAAATGAATAAGGCGAAACACTTGGAGCAGCTAAAGTAATAGGCCAGGAGAATTAGGGTCTCAAAAAACAAGGTGAACATCTAGGAGTCTCTAGAGGAATAGGCCAGGAATGTTACAGCCTCTAAATTAAATAAGGCGAAACACATGGAATCTCTAAAGGAATAGGCCAGGACTGTTCGAAACTCTAAATTATATAAGACGAAACACTTGGTGTCTCTAAAGTAATATGCCAGATCAGTTAGAGACTCTAAATTAAATAATGCGAAAAACTTGGTGTCCCTTAAAAATAGGCCAGGACAGTTAGGGTCTCTAAAAATAAGGCGAATATCTGGGGGTCTCTAAAGAAGTAGGTCAGGACCGTTATTTTCTCTAAATTAAATAAGTCGAATCTCTTGGAGTCTCTAAAGGAATACGCCAGGATTGTTAGAGTCTGCAAATTAAATAAGGCGAAACACTTGGAGTATCTAAAGTAATAGGCCAGGACTGTTAGAGTCTCTAAATTAAAAATGGCGAAATCCTTGAATTCTCTAATGTATTACGCCAGGAATGTTAGCGCCTGTAAATTAAATAAGGCGAAACACTTGGAGTCTATAAAGGAAAAAGCAAGGACAGTTAGAGTCTCTAAAAGTATTAGGCGAATCTCTTGGGGTCTCCAAAGAAATAGGCCAGGAAATTTAGGGTCTCTAAACTAAATAAAGCGAAGAATTTGGAATCTCTAAAGGAATAGGCCAGGACAGATAACGTCTCTAAAATGTTAAGGCGAAAATTTTGGAGTTTCTAAAGGAATAGGCCAGGACATATAACGTCTCTAAAATGTTAAGGCGAAAATTTTGGAGTTTCTAAAGAAATAGGCCAGGAGAGTTATAGTCTTTAATTAAATAAGGCGAAACAATTGGAGTCGCTAAAGGAATAGGCCAGGAGCGTTCGAGTCTGTAAATTAAATATGGCGAAATCATTGGAGTCTCTAAAGGAATTGGACATGACAGAGTCTCTAAAATAAATATGGCGAAACACTTGGAGTCTCTAAAGTAATAGGCCATGACTGTTACAGTCTCAAAAATAAATAAGGCCTAATTCTAGGAATCACTAAAGTAATAGGCCAGGACAGTTAGAGTCCCCAAATTAAATAAGGCCCAAAGCTTGGTGTCTCTAAAGGAATAGGCCAGGACAGTTTGAGTCTCTAAATTAAATAAAGCGATAGACTTTGAACCTCTAAAGTAAAAGGACAGGACAGTCAGAGTCTCGAAATTAAATAAGGCGAAACAATTGAAGTCTCTAAAGGAATAGGCCAGGACAGTTAGAGTCTCTAAATTAAGTAAGGCGAAATTCTTGGTGTCTCTAAAGTAATAGGCCATGACAGTTAGAGTCTCTAAAATAAATAAGGCGAAACACTTGTAGTCTATAAAGAAATAGGCCAGGACAGACAGAGTCTCTAAAAATAATGCGAAAACCTTGGAGGTTCTAAAGGAATAGTCCAGGACAGTTACAGTCTCTAAATTCAATAAGGCGAAAGCATTGGATTCTCTAAAGCAATAGGCCAGGACAGTTAGAGGCTGTAACGTAAATAAGGCAATACTCTTGGATTCTCTAAAGGAATAGCCCAGGACATTTAGAGACTATATATTAAATAATGCGGAATTCTCGGAGTATCTGAAGGAATACGCCAGGATTGTTATAGTCTCTAAATACAATAAGGCGAAATTCTTGGAGTCTCTAAAGTAATAGGCCAGGACAGTTAGAGTCTCCAAATTAAATAAGGCGAAACACTTGATGTCTCCTAAGGAATAGGCCAGAACATTTAGAGTCTCTATATCAAATAAGGCGAAACACTTGGAGTCTCTAAAGGAATAGGCCTGGATTGTTAGGGTCTCTAAAAAAGTAAGGCGAAACTCTTGGAGTCTCTAGAGGAATAGGCCAGGAGAGTTAGAGTCTCTAAATTAAATAAAGCGAAACTCTAGGGGTCTCTAAAGGAATAGGCCAGGGCAGTTGTAGTCTCTAAATTAAATAAGGCGAGACACTTGGAGTCAGTAAAGTAACAGGCCAGGACAGTTAGAGCCCCCCAAATTTTAGGCAAAATCTTGGAGCCTCTAAAGGAATATGTCAGGAAATTTAGTGTCTCTAAATTAAATAAGGCAGAATTTTTGGAGTCTATAAAGTATAGGCCAGGACAGTTAGGGTCTCTAAATAAAATAAGGCGAAAATCTTGGATTCTCTAAAGGAATAAGCCAGGACAGTTAGTGTCTCTATATTAAATAAGGCGAAATTCTTGTAGTCTCTGAAGGAAAAGACCAGGACAGTTAGAGTCTAATAATTAAATAAAGCGAAATACATGGAGTCTCTAATGGAATGTGCCAGAACCGTTAGAGTTTCTAATTTAAATAAGGCGAAGCACTTGTAGTCTCTAAAGGAATAGGCCAGGACAGTTAGAGTCTCTAAATTAAATAAGGCGAAAATTTTGCTTTCCCTAAAGTAATAGGTCAGGACAGTTAGAGTCTCTAAAAGAATATGTCTTAACACTTAGAATCTCTAAAGATATAGCCTAGGACCGTTAGAGCCTCTAAATTGAATTAGGCAAAACCTTGGATTCTCTAAAGTAATAGGCCAGGACAGTTAGAGTCTTTAAACATAAGGCGAAACACTTGGAGTCTCTAAAGAATAGCCCAGGACAATTAGAGTCTCTAAAATGAATAAGGCGAAATGCTTGGAGTAGCTAAAGTAATAGGAGAGAAGGGTTAGAGTATCTAAAATAATAAAGGCGAATATCTTGGAGTCTCTAAAGGATTAGGCCAGGACAGTTATAGTCTCTATATCATATAATGCGAAAAACCATGGAGTCTCTAAAGGAATAGGCCAGGACTGTTAGAGTCTCTAAATTATATAAGTCGAAACACTTGGTTTCTCTAAAGGAAAAGGCCAGGTCAGTTATAGTCACTAATTTAAATAAGGCGAAACACTTGGTGTCTCTAAAGGAATAGGCCAGGACAGTTACAGTCTCTTAAAGGATAAGGCGATAATCTGGGTTTCTCTAAAGAACTAGGTCAGGAGAGTTGGTGTCTCTATATGAAATAAGGCGAAACTCTTGGAGTCTCTAAAGTAATATGCGAGGTCAGTTAGAGCCTGTAAATTAAATAACGCGAAACACATGGAGTATCTAAAGGAATAGGCCTGGACGGTTATAGTCTCTAAATTAAATAAGGCGAAAGCCTTGGATTCTCTAAAGATTACGCCAAGACAAATAGCGTCTGTAAATTACATAAGGCGAAAAAATGTAGTCTATAAACGAATAGGCCAGGACAGTTAGAGTCTCTAAATTTAATGAGGCGAAAAACTTGGAATCTCTAAAGAAATAAGCCAGGACAGTTAAGAGTCTCTAAATTAATTAAGGCGAAACTATTGGACTCCCTAAAAGAATAGGTCAGGAGAGTTAGAGTCTCTAATTTAAATAAGGCGAAACTCTTGGAGTCTCTAAAGGATAGGCCAGGACAGTTAGAGTCTTTAAATTAAAGAAGGCTAAATTCATAGATTCACTAAAGAAATAGGCAAGGAAAATTAAAGTCTCTAAATTAAATAAGGCGAAACACTTGGTGTCTCTAAAGGATTAGGCCAGGACAGTTAGAGTCTTTAAATTAAATAAGTCCAAAACAATGGTGTCTCTAAAAGAATAGGCCAGGACAGGTAGAGTCTCCAAATTAAATAAGGCGAAATTATTAGTGTCTCTAAAGGAATAATCCAGGATAGTTAGGGTCTCAAAAATAAATAAGGCCAAACTCTTGGAGACTCTAAAAGAATAGGCCAGGATAGTTCGAGTCTCTAAATTAAATAAGGCGAAACACTTGGGGTCTCTAAAGAAATAGGCCAGGACTGTTAGAGTCTCTAAATTAAATAAGGCGAAAAACTTGGTGTCTCCAAAGGAATAGGCCAGGAGAGTTAGAGTCTCTAAATTAAATAAGGCGAAAAACTTGATCTCTCTAAAATATAGGCCAGGACCGTTAGAGTCTCTAAATTAAATAAGGTGAATATCTAGGAGTTTCCAAAGGAATAGGCCAGGACAGTTAGAGTCTCTAAATTCAATAAGGCGAAACACTTGAAGTCTCCAAATGAAGAGGCCAGGACTTTTAGAGTCTCTAAAAATTTAAGCGGAAAACTTATAGTCTCTAAAGGAATAGACCAAGGCAGTTTGAGTCTCTAAATTAAATAAGGCGAGACACTTAGAGTCTCTAAAATAATATGCCCGGACTCTTAGAGTCTGTAAATTAATTAAGGCGAATTTCTTGTTGTCTCTAAAGTAAAAGGCCAGGACAGTTAGTGTCTCTAAATTAATAAGGCGAAATACTTAGAGTCTCTAAAGAATAAGCCAGGACAGTTATTCGAAAAATTTAGAGTCTCTAAAGGAATACGCCAGAACAGTTAATGTCTCTAAATGAAATAATGCGGATCTCTTAGAGTCTCTAAGGTATAGGCCAGGACCGTTAGTCACTAAATTAATAAGGCGAAACACTTAGAGTCTCTAAAGTAAAAGGCCATGACGTTTAGGGTCTACAAAAGAATAAAGCGAAACACTTAGAGACTCTAAAGGAATAAGCCCGGACATTTAGGGTCTCTAAATTAAATAAGGCGAAACCCTTAGGTTCTCTAAGGTATAGGCCAGGACAGTTATTCTCTAAATTAAATAAGGCGAAACTTTTGGAATCTCTAAAGGAAAAGGCCAGGACAGTTAGAGTCTCTAAATGAAATAAGATGAAAGACCTGTAGGCTCTAAAGTAATAGGCCAGGACAGATAGTGTCACTAAATATATTAAGTCGAATTTCTTGGTATCTCTAAAGGAATAAGCTAGGACAGTTATAGCCTGTAAATTAAATAAGGCGAAACTTTTGGTGTTTCTAAAGGAAGAGGCCAGGAATGTTGGAGTCTCTAAATTAAATAAGGCCAAACACTTGTAGTCTCTAAAGGAATAGGCCAGAAGTCTTAGAGTCTCTAAATTAAATAAGGCAAAACTTTGGTTTCTCTAAAGGGATAGGCCAGGACTGTTAGAGTCTCTAAATTAAAGAATGCGAAACACTTGGAGTCTGTAAAGGAATAGGCCAGTACAGTTAGTGTCTCTAAACTAAATAAAGCAAAACCCATGGATTCTCTAAAGGAATAGCCAGGACAGTTAGTGCGTCTAAAATAAATAAAGCGAAACTCTTGTGGTCGCTAAAGGAATTGGCCAGGACAGTTAGAGTCTGTAAATGAAATAAAGCGAAACACTTGGACCCTCTAAAGGAAAAGGTCAGGACAGGTAGTTATCAAGGCGAAACACATGTGTTCCATAAAATAATTTTCCAGGGCAGTTAGATTCTCTAAAATAAATATGGCGAAAATTTTGGGATCTCTAAAGGAATAGGATAGGAGAGTTAGGGTCTCAAATTTAAATAAGGCGAAACACTTGGAGTCTCTAAAGTAATAGGCCAGGACTGTTAGAGTCTCTAAAATAAATAAGCCGAAAAACCTTGGAGTCTCTAAAGGAATAGGCCAGGACATTTAGAGCCTCTAAATTAAATAAGGTGAAATTATTGCAGTGTCTAGAGGAAAATGCCAGGGCAGTTAGAGTCTCAAAGCATAAGGCGAAACAATAGGTGTCTCCAAAGAAACAGGCTAGGACAGTTTGTGTCTCTAAATTATATAAGGCTAAACACTAGGAGTCCCTAAAGTTATAGACCAGGAAAGTTAGAGTCTCTAAAATAATAAGGCGAAACTCTTGGAGCCTCTAAAGGAATAGGACAGGACAGATAGTTTCTTTAAATTAAATAAGATGAAATTATTGGAGTCTCTAGACGAATAGGCCAGGACAGTTAGTGTTTCTAAAAAAATAAGGCGAAACACAGTTTGTCTCTAAAGAATTAGCCAGGAGAGTTAGTGTCTCTAAATTAAATAAGGCAAAACACTTGGGGTCTCTAAAGTTATACGCCAGGTAACTTAGAGTCTCTAAAAGAATGAGGCGAATATCTTGGAGTCTCTAAAGGAATAGGCCAGGTAAGTTAGAGTCTCTAAATTAAATAAGGCGAAATTCTTGGAATCTATAAAGGAATAGGCCAAGACTGTAGTAGTGTCTAAATTAATTAAGGCGAAACACATCGTGTCTCTAAAGTTATAGGCCAGGTCACTTAAGGACTCTAAATTAATTAAGGCGAAACACTTGGGGACTCTAAAGGAATAGGCTAGGACTGTTAGACTCTAAATCAGTAAGGCGAAACACTTGGAGTTTCTAAAGGAATAGGCCAGGGCAGTTAAAGTCTCTAAATTAATAATGCGAAACGAATTGGAGTCTCTAAAGGAATAGACCAGCACGTTTAGAGTCTCTAAATTAAATAAGGCGAAACACTTGGAGTCTCTAAAAGAGTAGGCCAGGACAGATAGTCTCTAAACTAATAAGGCGAAACATTTAGAGTCTCTAAAGTAATGAGCCTGGACTCTTAGTCTCCAAATTAATAAGGCGAAACACTTAGGGTATCTATAGGAATAGGCCAGGAAAGTTTGAATCTCTAAGTTATATAAGGAGAAACCCTTGGAGCCTCTAAAGGAATAGGCCAGGACTGTTAGTCTCTAAATTAATTTGTCGAAACCCTTGGAGACTCTAAATGGATAGGCCAGGAAAGTAAGAGTCTCTAAATTAAATATGGCGAAACACTTAGAGACTCTAAAGTAATAGGCGACGAGAGTTTGTATCCAAATTAATAAGGCGAAACCGTTAGAGTCTCTAAAGGAATAGGCCAGGAGAGTTAGAGACTCTAAATTTAATAAGGCGAAAAACTTGAAGTCTCTAAATGAATAAGCCAGGACAGATAGTCTCTAAATTAATAAGACGAAAATCTTAGGGTCTCTAAAGTAATAAGCCAGGACAGGTTAGGTTCTATAAATTAAATAAAGCGAAACTCTTGGTGTCTCTAAAGGAAAAGGCCAGGACATTTAATCTCCAAATTAATAATACGAAAATCTTAAAGTCCCTAAATGAATAGGCCGAGACAGTCTCTAAACTAATAAGGCGAAACACTTAGAGTTTCTAAAGTATTAGTCCAGGACAGTAAGAGTTTCTAAATTAAATAAGGCGAAATTCTTGGAGTCTCTAAAGGAATTGGCCAGGAATGATAGAGTTTCTAAATTAAATAAGGCGAAACACTTGGAGTCTCAAAATAATAGGCCAAGACAGTTAGACTCTCTAAATTGAATAAGTTCAAAGTCTTGGTGTCTCTAAAGGGAAAGGCCAGGACAATTAGAGTCTCTAAAATAATAAGGCTAAACACTTGGAGTCTCTAAAAAAATAGGCCAGGACAATTAGTCTCTAAATTAAATAAGGCGAAAATCTTGGAGACTCTAAAGGAATAGGCCAGAAAAATTAGAGTCTCTAATTTACATAATACGTAACTCTTGTAGTCTCTAAACGAATTGACGCGGACTGTTAGCGTCTCTAAATTAAATAAGGCGTAACACTTGGAATCTCTAAAGGAATAGGCCAGTACAGTTAGAGGCTCTACATTAAATAAGGCGATACTCATAGAGTCTCTAAAGGAATAGGCCTAGACAGCTAAAGTCTATAAAATAAATAAGGCGAAAATATTGGGACCTGTAAAGGAACAGGCCAGGACATTTAGAGACTCTAAAAAATAAGGGGAAATACTTTGAGACTCTAAAGGATTAGACTAGGACAGACAGAGACTCTAAATTATATAAAGCGAAACGCTTGGAGACTCTAAAGGAATAGGGCAGGACAGTTAGAGTCTCTAAATTTTATAAGGCAAAACTTGGGGTCTATAAAAGTTTAGGCCAGGACAGTTAGAGTCTCCAGAAGAAAAAGGCGAAATTCGTGGATTCTCTAAAGAAATACGCCAGGAGAAATAGTGACTCTAAATTAAATAAAGCGAAACACTTAGAGTTTCTAAGGTAATAGCCCAGGACATTTTGAGCCTCTAAATTAAATAAGGCGAAACACTTGGGGTCTCTAAAGAAATAGGCCTGGAGAGATAGGGGCTGTAATTTATATAAGGCGATACCTTGGAGTCTATAAAGTAATAATCCAGGACAGTTGGAGTCTCTAAATTAAATAAATCGAAACCATTGGTGTCTCTAAAGGAATAGGACAGGAAAGTTATTGTCTCTAAAAATAAGGCGAAACACTTGGAGTCTCTAAAGGAATAGGCTAGGACTGTTAGCGTCTCTATATTAAATAAGGCGAAACACTTGGAGTCTCTAAAGTAATAGGCCAGGAGATTTAGGGTCTCTAAATTAAATAAGGCGAAAAACTTGAGTTCTCTAAAATATTAGACCAGGAGAGCCAGAGTCTCTAAATCAATTAAGGCGAAACTCTTGGAGTCTATAAAATCAATAGGGCAGGACAGTAAGAGACTCTAAATTAAATAAGGCGAAATACTTGGAGTCTCTGAAGGAATAGGCTAGGAGAGTTAGACTCTAAATTAAAAAGGCGAAATAATTTGAGTCCCCTAATGAATAGGCCAGGCAGTTAGAGTCTCTAAATTAATAAGGCGAAACTCTTAGAGTCTCTAAAGGGATAGACCAGCACAGTTATGTTCTCTAAATAAAGTATGTCGAAACACTTGGAGTCTCAAAAATAGGCCAGAGCAGTAAATTTCTAAAAAATTAAGGCGAAACACTTAGGGTCTCTAAAGGAATAGGTCCGGACATTTAGTCTCCAAATTAAAAAGGCGAAACACTTAGAGTCTCTAAAGGAATAGGCCAGGAAATTTAGATTCTCTAAATTAAATAAGGCGAAAATCATAGAGTCTCTAAAGGAATATGCCTCGACAGTTAGACTCTAAATTAATTTGTCGAAAAATTTAGAGTCTCTAAAGGAATAGGGCAAGACAGAGTCTCTAAATTAAATAAGGTGAAAAACTTGGATTCTCTAAAGTAATAGCCCAGGACAGTTAGCCTCTAAATTAATAAGGCGAAAAACTTAGAATCTCTAAAGGAATTGGCCAGGTCAGTTAGAGTCAATAAATTAAATAAGACGAAACACGTAGAGCCTTTAAAGGAATAGGCCAGGGCTGTTAGAGTCTCTACATTAAATAAGGCGAAACATTTGGTGTCTCTAAAGGAATAGACCAAGATTGTTAGAGTCTCTAAAATAAATAAAGCGAAATTAATGGAGCCCCTAAAGGAATAGGCCTGGAGAGTCAGAGTCTCTAAATTAAATGAGGCGAAACACTTGGGGTCTCTAAAGGAATAGGCCAGGACTGTTAGAGTCTGTAAATTAATTAAGGCGAAACACTTATAGACCCTAAAGATATAGACAAGGGCAGATAGAGACTCTAAATTATGTAAGGCGAAACAATTGCATTCAATAAAGTAATTGGCCAGGACAGTTAGAGTTTCTAAATTAAATAAGGCGAAACACTTTGGGTCTCTAAAGGAATAGACCAGGACAGTTAGAGTCTAAATTAAATAAGCGGAACACTTGGTGTCTCCAAAGTAATTGGCCAGGAGATTTAGAGTCTCTAAAGGAATAAGACGAAACACTTGGGGTCTCTAAAGGAATAGGCCAGGACAGTTAGAGCCACTAAATTAAATAACGCGAAAATCTTGGGGTCTCTAAAGGAATAGGCCAGGACTGTTAGAGTCTGAAAATTAAATAAGGCGAAGTACTTGGTGTCTCTAAAGAAGTAGACCAGTTCAGTTATAGTCTGTAAATTAAATAAGGAGAAATATTTGGTGTCTCTAAAGGAATAGGCACAGTCAGAGTTACTAAATTAAATAAGGGAAAACTCTTGGAGTCTCTAAAGTATTAGACCAGAATAGTTAGTGTCTCTAAAATAATAAGGCGGAAATCTTGGTGTCTCTAAAGGAATGGGCCAGGATAGTTAGAGTCTCCAAATTAAATAAGACGAAAAACTTAGATTCTCTAAGGGAACAGGCCAGGACAGTTAGAATCTCTATATTAAATAAGGCGAATCACTTGGAGTCTCTAAGGAATAGGCCAGGACAGTTAGTCTCTAAATTAATAAGGCGAAACTATTGGAGTCTCTAAAGGAAGTGTCCAAGATATAAAGAGTCTCTAAATATATATGTTTAAAAACTTAGAGTCTCTAAAGGAAGAGTTCAGGACAGTTAGAGTCTGTAAACCATATAAGGCGAAAAACTTGGAGTCTCTAAAGGAACTGGCCAGGAGAGTTAGAGTCTCTAAATTATATAAGTCGAAACACTTGGAGTCACTAAAATAATAGCGCAGGACTGTTAGTCTCTAAATTAATAAGGCGAAACAGAGTCTCATAAAGAATAGACCAAGGCAGTTACATTCTCTAAATAAAGTTAGGCGAAAAACTTGCATTCTCTAAAGGAATAGGCCAGGAGAGTTAGTCTCTATTTTAATAAGGCGAAACTCTTAGAGACCCTAAAGGAATAGGCCAGTTCTCTTAGAGTCCCTAAATTAAGTAAGGCGAAAACTAGGAGTCTCTAAAGGAATAGGACAGGACAGTTAGTATCTAAATTAATAAGGCGAATGGCTTAGAGTCTCTAAAGGATTAGGCCAGGAGAGTTAGTCTCTAAACTAATAAGGCGAAACACTTAGAGGCTCTAAAGAAATTGGCCAGACCAGGTCTCTAAATAAAATAAGGGGGAATACTTGGGGTCTCTAAAGGAATAGGCCAGGACAGTTAGAGTCAATAAATTAATAGCGCGAAATTCTTGAATTCTCTAAAGGAATAGGCAAGACATTTAGTCTCTAAATTAATAAGGCGAAATTTTGGAGCCCTAAAGGTATAGGCCATGAAAGATAGAATCTCTAAAATAAATAAGGCGGAAATTTAAATTCTCTAAAAGTATAGGCCAGGAGAGTTAGGTTCTCTAAAAGAATAAGGCGAAACACTTGGTGTCTCTAAAGTTATAGGCCAAGAATGTTAGTCTCTACATTAATAAGGCGAAATTTTGGAGTCCTTAAAGAATAGGCCAGGACAGTTAGAATCTCTATATTAATAAGGCGAAAATTTTGGAGTCTCTAAAAGAATAGAAGAGGACAGTTAGAGTCTCTAAATTAAATAAGGCGAAAAACTTGGATTCTCTAAAGTAAGAGTCCATGACAGTTAGAGACTCTAAATTAATTAAGGCGAAAAAATTGGAGTCTCTAAAGGAATAGGCCAGGAAAGTTGGTCTCAAAATTAATAAGGCGAAACTCTTAGAGTCTCTAAAGGAATACGCCAGGAAAGTTAGAGTCCCTAAATTAAATAAAGCTAAACGCTTGGAGTCTCTAAAGTATAGATCTGGACTTGTAGCCTCTAAATTAATAAGGCGAAACACTTAGAGTCTCTAATGGAATAGGCCAGGACAGTTAGTCTCTAAAATAATAAGGCGAAACTATTAGAGTCTCTAAATGAATAGGCCAGGACAGTGTCTCTAAATTAATAAGGCGAAAATCTTGGAGTCTCTAAAGGAATAGGCCAGGACAGTAAGAGTCTCCAAAGTAAATAAGGTGAAGAACTTGATGTCTCTAAAGTAATAGGCAGGGAAAGATACAGTCTCTAAATTAAATTAGGCGAATTTCATTTGACTCTAAAGGAATAGGCCAGGACAGTAGGGGTCTCTACATTAAATAAGGTGAAAAATATTGTGTCTCTAAAGGAATAGGCCAGGACAGTTAGAGTCCCTAAATTAAATTAGGCGAAACTCCTGGAAACTAAAAATGAAAAGTCCAGGACACTTTGAATCTCTAAATTAAATAAGGCGAAACTCTTGGAATGTCTAAAGGAATAGGCCAGGACCGTTAGTGCCTCCAACTTAAATAAGGCGAAACTCTTGGAGTCTCTAAAAGAATAGGCCTGGACAGTTGGATTCTCTAAATTAACTAAGGCTAAACACTTGGATTCTCTAAAGGAACGGGCCAGGACAGTTAGCGTCTCTATAAGAATAAGGCGAAACACTTGGGGTCTCTAAAGAAATAGGCCAAGACAGTTAGAGTCTCTAAATTATATAAGGCGAAATCCTTGGATTCTCTAAAGGAATAGACCAGGAATGTTGGAGACTCTGTATTAAATAATTTGAAATCCTTGAGGTCTCTAAAGTAATAGGCCAGGACAGTTAGAGTCTCTAAAAGAATAAGGTGAAATTCTTGGTGTCTAAAGGAATTGGCCAGGACAGTTAGTGTCTCTAAATAAAATAAGGCCAAACATTTGGTTTCTCTACAGGAATAGGCCTGGACAGATACAGCCTCTAAAAAGATAAGGCGAAACACTAGGTGTCTCTAAGGGAATAGGCCAGGACTCTTAGAGTATCTAAATTAAATAAGGCGAAATACTTGGAGTATCTAAAGGAATAGGCCAGGAAGGTTAGATACCCTAAATTAATTAAGGCGAAATTCTTGGATTCTCTAAAGCGATAGTCCTGGACAGTTAGAGTCTCAAAATTAAATAAGACGTATATCTTGAAATCTCTATAGGAACAGGCCATGACAGTTAGAGACTCTAAAAGAATAAGGCGAAACTCAAATAGCCTCTAAAGAAGAGGCCCAGACAGTTAGGGACTCTAAATTAAATAAGGCGGCAGCCTTGGTTTCTCTAAAGTATTAGGCCAGGAGTGTTAGATTCTCTAAATTAAATAAGACTAAAAACTTGGTGTCTCTAAAGGAATAGGCCAGGACAGTTAGAGTCTCTAAATTAATTAAGGAGAAATTTTTGGGGTCTCTAAAGTAATAGGCCAGGAAACATAGTGTCTGTAAAAGAATAAGGCGAAACACTTGGAGTCTCTAACGGAATAGGCCAGGACAGTTAGTGCCTCTAAATTAAATAAGGCGAAATTCTTGGTGTCTGTAAAGGAATAGGCCAGGACATTTAGAGTCTATAAATTAAATAAGGCGAATCACTTGGTGTCTCTAAAGGAATAGGACAGGACAGTAAGGGTCTCTAAATTAAATAAGGCTAAACTATAGGAGCCTCTAAAGGAATAGGCCATGATTCTTAGAGTCTCTAAAATAAATAAGGCGAAAATATTGGAATCTCTAAAGAAATATGGCAGGACTCTTAGAGTCTCTAAATTAAATAAGGCGAAACTCTTGGTGTCTCCAACGGAATAGGCCAGGTCAGTTTGAGCCTGTAAATTAAATAAGGCGAAACGCTTGGATTCTCTATAAGAATATGCCAGGAATGTTAGAGCCTCTAAATTAAATAAAGCGAAATTCTTGTGGTCTCTAAAGGAATAAGCGAGGACAGTTAGAGTCTCTAAATTAAATAAGGCGAAACTCTTGGATTCTCTAAAGTAATAGGCCAGTACAGTTAGAAACTCTAAAAGAATAAGTCAAAAAACTTGGATTTTCTAAAGAAATAAGCCAGGAACTTTAGGGTCTCTAAATTATTTAAAGCGAAACGCTTGGAGTCCCTAAAGTAATAGGCCAGGACAGTTGGTGTCTCTAAAAGAATAAGGCGAAACACTAGGATTCTCAAAAGGAATAGGCCAGGAGTGTTAGGGTCTTTAATATAAATAAGGCGAAATTCTTGGGTAAGCTAAAGAATAGGCCAGGGCAGTTTGAGTATCTAAATTAAAGAAGGCGAAATTGTTGGGGTCTCTAAAGCAATAGGCCAATACAGTTAGAGTCTCTATATTAAATAAGGCGAAAAAATTGGTGTCTCTAAACAATAGGCCAGGACAGTGAGAGTCTCTAAATTAAATAAGGCGAAACACTTGGAGTCTCCAAAGGAATAGGCCAGGTCAGTTAGATTCCCTAAATTAAATAAGGCGAAATACTTGGTGTCTCTAAATGAATAGGCCAGGAAAGTTTGAATCTCTAGATGAATAAAGCGAAAATCTGGGGGTCTCTAAAAACTAGGTGAGGACAGATAGTGTCTCTAAATGAAATAAGGCGAAATACATTGATTCTCTAAAGGAACACGCCAGGATAGTAAGAGTCTCTAAATTAAATAAGGCGAAAATCTTGGAGTCTCTAAAGGAATAGGCCAGGATAGTATGAGTCTGTCTTTGGTGTATTTGGCCAGGACAGTTAGAGTCTCTATATTAAATAAAGCGAAATTAATTTAGCTTCTAAAGAATAGGCCAGGACAGTTATGGTCTCTAAATTAAATAAGGACAAAAAATTTGGAGTCTCTAAATTAATAGGCCAGGACAGTTCGAGTTTCTATATTAAATAAGGCGAAACACTTGGAGTCTCTAAAGGAATAGGCCAGGACTCTTAGAGTCTCTAAATTAAATATGGCGAAACTCTTGGATTCTCTACAGGATTAGGCAAGAAAAGTTAGAGTCTCTAAATTAAATAAGGCGAAACTCTATCGGTCTACAAAGGAATAGGCCAGGACAGTTAGAGTCTATAAATTAAATAAGACGAAACTCTTAGAGTCTCTAAAGGAATAGGTCAGGTCTGTTAGAGTCTCTAAATAATAAGGCGAAAAACTTGGAGTCTCTAAAGGAATAGGTCAGGAGCCTTAGAGTCTCTAAATTAAACAAGGCGAATCACTTAGAGACTCTAAAGGAATAGGCCAGGAGAGTTAGAGTCTCTATATTAAATAAGGCGAATCTCTTGGATTCTCTAAAGAAAAGGCCAGGACAGTTAAGGTCTCAAAATTAATAAGGCGAATATCTTAGATTCTCTAACGGAATAGGCCAGGACAATTAGAGTCTGTAAATGTATAAGGCGATACACTTGGAGTCTCTAAAGGAATTGGATAGGACTGATGTGGTCTCTAAATAAAATAAGGCGAAAACTTTAAGTCTCTAAAGGAATAGGCCAGTCTAGTTAGAGACCCTAAATTAAATAGTGTGTAAATAATGATTTCTCTAAAGTATTAAGCCAGGACACTTATTTTCTCTTAATTAAATAAGGCGAAACACTTGATGTCTCTAAAGGAATAGGCCAGGAGACTTGGAGTCTCTAAATTAAATAAGGCGAAATTCTTGGATTCTACAAAGTAATAGGCCAAGAAGGTGGTCTCTAAATAAAATAAGGGGAAACTATTGGAATCTCTAAAAGAATAGGCAAGGACATTTAGGGACTCTAAATTAAATAAGGCGAGACTCTTGGATTCTCTAAAGGAATAGGTCAGTATATTTAGAGTCTCTATTTTAAACAAGGCGAAAATCTTGAATTCTCTAAAGGAATAGGCCAGGACTGTTGGAGTCTCTAAATTATATATATCGAAACCCTTGGAGTCTCTAATGGAATAGGCCAGGACAGTTTGAGTCTCAAATTTAATAAGGCGAAAATTTGGAGTCTCTATAGAATTAGGCCATGAGAGTTAGAGACTATAATTTAAATAAGGCGAAACACTTGGGTTCTCTAAAGGAATAGGCCAGGACATTTATAGTCTCTAAAAGTATAAGGCGAAAATTAGGAGTCTCAAAATTATAGGCCAGTACAGTTAGAGACTCTATATTAAATAAGGCGATACTCTTGGTGTCTGTAAAGAAATATGCCAGGACAGTAAGTGTCTCTAAAAAATAAGGCGAAACTCTTGGACTCTGTAAAGGAATAGGCCAAGACAGTTAGAATCTCTAAATTAAATAATGCGAAACAATTGGAATTTCTAAAGGAATAGGCCAGGATTGTTAGAGTCTGTAAATTAAGTAAGGTGAAGTTCTTGGAGCCTCTAAAGGATTAAGCCAGGTCAGTTTGAGTCTCTAAATTAAATAAGGTAAAAAACATGGAGTCTCTAAAGTAAAGGGTCAGGACAGTTAGAGACTCTAAATTAAATAAGGCGAAAATCTTGGTGTCTCTAAATGAATGGAATAGGACAGTTAGAGCCTTCAAATTAAATAAGGCGATACACTTGGAGTCTCTAAGGGAAATTACCAGGAGAGTTAGAGTCTCTAATTTAAATAACACGAAAATCTGGGAGTCTCAAAATTAATAGGCCAGGACAGTTAGTCTCTAAATTAATAAGGTGAAAAAATTGGAGTCTCTAAAGGAATAGGGCAGGAGAGTTAGAGTGTCGAAATTAATAAGTCGAAACACTTGGGGTATCTAACAGAGTAGGCCAGGACATTTAGTCTCTAAATTAATAAGGCGACACACTTAGAGCCTCTAAAGTAATAGGCCCGGACAGTTAGTCTCTAAATTAATAAGGCGAAAATCTTAGCGTCTGTAAAGGAATAGTTCAGGACAGTTAAATTCTCTAAATTAAATAAGGCGAAAAACTTGGTTTCTCTAAACCAACAGGCCAGTACATTTAGTCTCTATATTAGTTTGTCGAAATTCTTAGAATCTCTAAAGAAATAGGCCAAGATATTTAAGTTCTCTAAACTAATAAAGCGATACTGGAGTCTCTAAATTAATAGGCCAGGACAATAAGTCTCTAAATTAATAAGGCGAAACAGAGTCTCAAAAGAAGAATAGGCCGGGACAGTTAGAGAACCTGAATAAAATAAGGCGAAAAATTTGGATTCTCTAATGGAATATGATAGGACAGTTAATCTCTAATTTAATAAAGCGAAACGCTTAGAGACTCAAAAAGAATAGGCCAGGAATGTTAGAGTTTGTAAATTAAACAAGACGAAACACTTGGAGTCTCTAAAAGAATAGGCCAAGCGTGTTAGTCTCTAAATTAATAGAGCAAAACACTTGGAGACTCTAAAGGAATAGGCCAAGACAGTTAGAGTCTCTAAATTAAATAAGGCGAAACACTTGGATTCTCTAAAAGAATAGTCCAGGTATGTTAGTCTCTAAACTATTAAGTCGAAACTCTTGGAGTCTCTAAAGGAATAGGCCAGGACAGTTAGAATATCTAAATTAAATGAGGCGAAATTCTTGGATTCTCTAATGGAATAGGCCAGGCAATTAGATTCTCTAAAACAAAAAGCGAAACACTTGGAGCCTCTAAAGGAATAGGCCAGTACCGTTAGACTCTAAATTAATTAGGCGAAACTCATGGAGACTCTAAAGAATAGGACAGGACTGTTAGAGTCTCTAAATTAATAAGGCGAAAAAATTGGAGTCTCTAAAGTATAGAAAAGGCCCGTTAGATTCTCTAAATTAATTAAGGCAAAACACTTGGAGTCTCAAAATAAGTAGGCCAGGACAGTAAGTCTCTAAACTAAAAGGCGAAACACTTAGAGTCTCTAAAGTAATAGGCCTGGATATTTAATCCCCAAATTAATAACTCTAAACGCTTAGAGTCTCCAAAGGAATAGATAAGGACAGTTAGAGTCTCTAAATTAAATAAGGCGAAAATATTGGAGTCTCTAAAGTAATAGGCCAGGACATTTAGGCTCTATATTATTTTGTCGAAACACTTAGAGACTCTAAATGAATAGGCCAAAGGTGTTAGTGTCTCTAAAATAAATAAGGCGAAGCTTTTGGAGTCTCTAAAGTAATGGGCCAGTACTGTTAGTCTCTAAATTAATAAGGCGAAATAGTATCTCTAAAAGAATAGGCCAGGGGTGTTACAGCCTCTAAATTAAATAAGACGAAGCACTTGGAGTCTCTAAAAGGATAGGCCAGGAGTGTTAGTCTCTAAATTAATAAGGCGAAACACTTGGAGACTCTAAAGGAATAGGCCAGGACAGTTAGATTCTCTAAATTAAATAAGGCGAAACACTTGGATTCTCTAAAAGAATAGGCCAGGAGGTTTAGCCTCTAAACTAATAAGTCGAAACACGTGGAGTCTCTAAAGAAATAGGCCAGGAGAGTTACAATATCTAAATTAAATGTGGCGAAACACTTGGATTCTCTAAAGGAATAGGCCAGGCACTTAGATTCTCTAAAAGAAAAAGCGAAATTCTTGGACCCTCTAAAGGAATAGGCCAGGAAGGTTTGTCTCTAAATTAATAATTCGAAACACTTGGAGTCTCTAAAGGAATAGGGCAGGATTGTTAGAGTCTCTAAATTAATAAGGCGAAAAAATTTGGAGTCTCTAAAATAATAAGAAACACCCGTTAGATTCTCTAAATTAAATAAGGCAAAACACTTGGATTCTCTAAATGAGTAGGCCAGGACAGTAAGACTCTAAATTAAAAGGCGAAAATCTTAGAGTGTCTAAAGGAATAAGCCTGGACAGTTAACATCCAAATTAATATCGCGAAAAGCTTAGAGTCTCTGAAGGAATAGTTCAGGAATGTTAGAGCCTCTAAATTTAATATGGCGAAACGTTTGGAGTCGCTAAAGAAATTGGCCAGGAAATTTAGCCTCTATATTAAATTGTCGAAACACTTAGAGACTCTAAATGAATAGGCCAGGAGTGTTAGAGTTTCTAAATTAAATAAGGTGAAGCTTTTGGAGTCTCTAAAGTAATGGGCCAAGACAGTTAGTCTCTAAATTAATAAGGCGAAAGAGAATCTCTAAAAGAATAGGCCAGGAATGTTACAGCCTCTAAATTAAATAAGGCGAAAACTTGGAGTATCTAAAGGAATAGTCCAGGATAATTAGAGTCTATAAAATAAATAAGGCGAAACACTTGGATTCTCTAAAGTAATAGGCCTGGACTTTAAGTCCCTAAATTATTAAAGCGAAAAATTTATAGTCTCTAAAGTAATAAGCCAGGACAGTTAGTCTCAAGAATAATAAGTCGAAAATATTAGAGTCTCTAAAGGAATAGGCCAGGACAGTTAGAGTCTCTAAATTAATAAGGCGAAACACTTAGAGTCTCTAAAGAAATAGGCCAGGAGTGTTAAGGTCTCTAAATATAAAAAGGCGAAAAACTTAGATTCTCTAAATTAATAGGTCAGGACAGTTTATCTCTTAATCAATAAGGCGAAAACTTAGAGTCTCTAAAGGAATAGGCCAGGACTATTAGAGTCCCTACATTAAATAATGCGATACACTTGGAGTCTCTAAAGGTATAGGCCAGGACCGTTAGAGTCTCTAAATTAAATAAGGCGAAACTGTGTGGTCCTCCTTAGGAATAGGACAGGACCGTTAGTGTCTCTAAATTGAATTAGGCGAAACACATAATATATCCAAAAGAATAGTCCAGGACAGTTAGAATCTCTAAATTAAATAAGGCGAAACTCTTGGAGTCTCTAAAGTAATAGGCCAGGATATTTAGAGACTCTAAAAGAGTAAGGCGAGACAATTGGTGTCTCCAAAAAATAGGCCAGGACCGTTAGAATCTCTAAACTATATAAGGCGAAACTCTTGGGGTCTCTAAAGGAATAGGCCAGGACTGTTAAAATCTCTAAAGTAGTAAGGACAAAATATTGGGGTCTCTAAAGGAATAGGCTAGAACAGTAACAGACTCTAAATTAAATAAGGCGACATAATTGGATTCGCTAAAGGCAAGGCCAGAACCGTTAGAGTCTGTAAATTAAATAAGGCGAAATACTTGGATTCTCTAAAGTAATAGTCCATGATTGTTAAAGTCTCTAAAATAAATAAGGCGTAATTCTAGGAATGTCTAAAGGAATAGGCCAGGACGGTTAGAGTGTCTAAAAGAATGAGGCGATACTCTTGGAGTCTCTAAAGGAATAGGCCAGGGCAGTTATAGTCTCTAAATTAAACACTTGTATTCTCTAAAGTTATAGGCCAAGAAGTTTCGAATTTCTAAAAGAATGAGGCCAAAATCTAGGAGACTGTAAAGGAATGTGACAAGACTATTAGAGACTCTAAATTAAATAAAGCGAAACACTTGGAATCTCTAAAGGAATAGGCCAGGACAGATAGGGTCTCTAAATTAAATAAGGCGAAAATATTGGGGTCTCTAAATTAATAGGCCAGGACTGTTAGTCTCTAAATTAATAGGGCGAAAAAGAGTCTCTAAAAGAATAATCCAGGACAGTTAGAGTTTCTAAATTAAATAAGGCGAAAAACGTGGAGTCTCTAAAGGAATAGGCCAGAACCGTTAGTCTCTAATTTAATAAGGCGAAGCACTTAGAGCCTCTAAAGGAATAGGTCAGTACTGCTAGAGTCTCTAAATTAAATAAGGCGAAACACTTGGAGTCTCTAAAGTAATAGGACAGGACAGTTAGTCTCTAAATTAATAAGGCGAAACTCTTAGAGTCTCTAAAGTAATAGGCCAGGAGAGATAGTCTCTAAACTAATAAGGCGAAAATCTTAGAGTCTCTAAATGAATAGGCCAGACCAGGGTCTCTAAATTAAATAAGGCGAAAATCTTGGAGTCTCTAAAGGAATAGGCCAGGAAAGTTAGAGTATCTAAATTAATAACGTTAAACTGTTAGGTTTTCTAAAGGATTAGGCCAGGAACCTTAGTCTCTAAATTAAATAATGCGAAACACTTAGGGTCTCTAAACAATAGGCCAGTACTGTAGTCTCTAAATTAATAAGTCGAAACACTTAGAGTCTCTAAAGGAATAGGCCAGGAAAGTTAGAGTCTCAAAAATTAAGGCGAAAATCTGGGTGTCTCTAAAGAGCTAGGTCAGGACAATTAGTGTCTCTAAATGAAATAAGGCGAAACTCTTGGAATCTCTAAAGGAATACGCCCGGACAGTTACAATCCCTAAATTAAATATGGCGAAACACTTGGAGTATCTAAAGTAATAGGCCAGGACTGTTAGAGTCTCTAAATTAAATAAGGCGAAAACCTTGGATTCTCTAAAATAATACCCCAGGAATGATAACGTCTGTAAATTAAATAAGGCGAAACTCTTGAAGACTCTAAAGGAATAGGCCAGGACAGTTGGGGTCTCTAAATTAAATAAGGCGAAACACTTGTGTTCTCTAATGGAATAGGCCATTACAGTTAGAGTCTCTGAAAAATAAGGCGAAACCCATGGATTTTCCAAAGAAATATGCCAGGAACTTTAGGGTCTCTATACTAAATAAGGCGAAAGTCTTGGAGTCTCTAAAGAATAGGCCAGGACAGTTACAATCTCTAAATTTATAAGGCGAAAATTTTGGTGTCTTTAAAAATAGGCCAGGACAGTTGTACTCTTTAATTGAATAAGGCGGAACAATTCGAGTCGCTAAAAATATAGGCCAGGAACGCTAGAGTCTGTAAATTAGATAAGGCGAAACACTTGGAGACTCTAAAGTAATAAACATGGCAGTTAGATTCTCTAGAATAAATAAAGCGAAACGCTGGCAGTCTCTAAAGTAGTAGGCCATAAATGTTAGTGTCTCTAAAATAAATAAGGCGTAATTCTAGGAATCTGTAAAGGAATAGGCCAGGACAGTTAGAGTCCCCAAATTAAATTAGGCGAAACCATTGGTGTCTCTAAAGTAATAGGCCAGGACCGTTAGATTCTCTAATTAAATAAGGCGAAACGCTTTAAGTCTCTAAAGGAATAGGCCAGGATTTTTAGGGTCTCTAGAATAAATAAGGCGAAACATTGAAGAAACTAAATGAATAGGCCAAGACAGTTAGAGACTCTAAATTAAATAAGGCATATCTCTTGGTGTCTCTAAAGGAATAGGTCAGGACAGTTGGAGTCTCTAAATTAAATAATGCGAAACACTTTTAGCCTATAACGTAATAGTCCAGGACTGTTATAGTCTCAAACAAATAAGGCGAAACACTTGGAGCCTCTAAAGGAAGAGGCCAGGACAGTTAGAGTCTCTAAATTAAATAAGGCGTATCTATCGGATTCTCTAAAGCAATAGGCCAGGACTGTTAGAATCTCTAATTTAAATAAGGCGAAACTCTTGAATTCTCTAAAGGAAAAGGCCAGGACAGTTAGAGACTCTATATTAAATAAGGCGAAATTCTCGGAGTATCTGAAAGAATAAGCCAGGACAGTTAGAGTCTCTATATTAAATACGGCGAAATTCATGGAGTCTCTAAATTAATAGGCCAGGACTGTTAGAGTCTCCAAATTAAATAAGGCGAAACACTTGGTTTCTCCTAAGGTATAGACTAGGACAGTTAGAGTCTCTAAATTAAATAAGGCGAAACACTTGGATTCCCTAAAGGAATAGGCCAGGGTCTCTAAATTAAATAAGGCGGATCTATGGGGGCCTCTTTAGGAATAGGCCAGGATAGTTATAGTCTCTAAATCGGATTAGGCGAAACACTTGAATCTCTAAAGGAATAGGCCAGGACAGTTAGAGTCTCTAAATTAAATAAGGCGAAACACTTGGAGTCTCTAAAGGAATGTTCCAGGACAGTTATGGTCTCTAAAGTATAAGGCGAAACACTTGGAATCTCCAAACAAATAGTCCAGGACATTTAGCGTCTCTAAACTAAATAAGGCAAAAAACTTGAAATCTCTAAAGTAATAGGCCAGGGCAGTTAAGTCTCTAAAATGATCAGGCGAAAATATTTAAGTCTCTAAAAGATTAGGCCAGGAGAGTTATTGTCTTTAATTGAATAAGGCGAAACTATTGGATTCGCTAAAGGAATAGGACAGGAACTTTAGTGTCTGTAAATTAAATTAGTCGAAACACTTGGAGACTCTAAAGTAATAGGCCATGAGAGTTAGGGTCTCTAAAATAAATAAGGCGAAAGACTTGGTTTCTCTAAAGTAATAGGCCATGAGTGTTAGTCTCTAAAATAAGTAAGGCGTAATTCTAGGAATCTCTTTAGGAAAAGTCCAGGACAGTTAGAGTCCTCAATTAAATAAGGCGAAAACCTTGGTGTCTCTAACGGAATAGGCCAAGACAGTTAGAGCCTCTAAATTAAATAAGGCGAAACACATTGTGTCTCTAAAGAAATAGGCCAGGACAGTTAGAGTCTCTAAATTAAATAAGGCGAAACCCTTGAATTCTCTAAACCAATAGGCCAGGATAATTAGAGTCTCTAAATTAAATAAGGCGAATCTCTTGGTGTCTCTAAAGGAATAGGCCAGGAGAGTTAGAGTTTCTAAATTAAATAAGGCGAAACACTTGGGTTGTATAAAGTAATAGGCCAGGACAGTTAGAGTCTCTAAAAAATAAGGCGAACTCTTGGAGTCTGTAAAGGAATAGGCCAGGAGGGTTAGAGTTTCTAAATTAAATAAGGCGAAAATTTGGACTCTCTAAAGCAATAGGCCAGGACAGTTAGAGTCTCTAAAATAAAGAAGGCGAAACTCTTGAATTCTCTAAAGGAATAGGCCAGGCCTGTTCGAGACTCAATATGAAATAAGGCGAAATCTTCGGAGGATCTGAAGGAATACGCCAGGACAGTTAGATTCTCTAAATTTATTAAGGCGAAATACTTGGATTGTCTGAAATAATAGGCCAGGACTCTTAGAGCCTCCAAATTCAATAAGGCGAAACACTTTGTGTCTCTAATGTATAGTCCAGGACAGTTAGAGACTCTAAAGTAAAGAAAGCGAAAATCTTGGAGTCTCTAAAATAATAGGCCAGGACATTTAGAGTCTCTAAATTAAATAAAGCGAAACTCTTGTAGTCTCTAAAGAAATAGGCCAGGGCAGTTGTAGTCTCTTAAATACTTGGAGCCAGTAAAGTAATAGGCCAGGGCAGTTTGAGAACCTAAAAATACGGCAAAAGTCTTGGGTTCTCTAAAGGAATAGGCCAGGACAATTAGATTCTCTAAATTACAGAAGGCGATATTATTGGAATCTCTAAAGAAATAGGCCAGGACAGTTAGAGTCTCTAAATTAAATAATTCGAAACACTTCGATTCTCTAAAGGAATAAGCCAGGACATTTAGAGTCTCTATATTAAATAAGGCGAAATACTTGGAGTCTCTGAAGTAATAGGCCAGGACAGTTTGAGTCTCTAAATTAAATAAGGCGAAATATTTGGAGTCTCTAAAGGAATAGGCCAAGACAGTTTGAGTCTCTAAATTAAATAAAGCGAAACTCTTGTAGTCTTTAAAGGAATAGGACAGGAAATTTAGAGTCAAAATGTAAGGCGAATTTCTTGGAGTCTCTAAAGGAATAGACCAGGATATTTAGAGTCTCTAAATAAAATAAGGCGAAAATATTGAATTCTCTAAAGGAATACGCCAGGAATGTTAGAGTGTCTAAAAGAATGAAGCGAAAGACTTGGAGTCCCTAAAGGAATAGACCAGGTCTGTTAGTGTCTCAAAATTAATTAAGGCGAAACACTTGGATTCTCTAAAGGAATAGGCCAGTATAGTTAGATTCTCTGTATTAAATAAGGGGTAACTCTTGTAGACTCTAAAGTTATAGGCAAGGACAGTTAGATTCTATAAATTAAATAAGGCGAAACTCATGGGGTCTCTAAAGAATAGGCCTGGACAGAGTTTCTAAATGTAATAAGGCCAAAATCTTAGGGTCTCTAAAGTAATAGGACAGGACATTTAGAATCCCAAGATAAATAAGGCGAAACTCTTGGAGTCTCAAAAGGAATTGGCCAGGACAGTTAGAGTCACTAAATTAAATAAGGGGTAACTCGTGAAATCACTAAATTAATAGGCCATGAGAGTTAGATTCTATAAATTAAATAAGGCGAAACTCTTGGAACTCTCTAAAGGAATAGGCCAGGACAGTTAGAGTTTCTACATTAAATAAGGCAAAATTCTTGGGTTCTCTAAAGTAATAGGCCAGGACAATTAGAGTCCCAAATTAAATAAGGCGAAACTCTTGGAGTCTCTAAAAGAATAGACCAGGACTGTTAGAGCCTCTACATTAAATAAGGCAAAACACTTGTGGTCTCTAAAGTAATGGGCCAGGACAGTTAGAGTCTCAATATTAAATAAGGCGAAATTCTTAGAGTCTCTAAAGGAATAGGCCAGGACTCTTTGAGTCTCTAAATTAAATAAGGCGAAACTCATGTAGTCTCTAAAGTAATAGGCCATGACAGTTAGGGTCCCTAATTAAAATAAGGCAAAACAGTTGTTGTCTCTAAATTAATAGGCCAGTATTGTTATAGACTCTAAATTACATAAGGCGAAAACTTGGAGTCTCTAAAGGAATAGGCCTGGACAGTTAGAGTCTCTAAATTAAATAAAGCGAAAGTCTTGGTGTCTCTAAAGGAATAGGCCAGAACAGATAGAGTCTCCAATAGAATAAGGCGAAAATCTTGGAATCTGTAAAGGAATAGGCCTGGAAATTTTGAGCCCTTAAATTTAATAAGGCGATACACTTGGAGTCTCTAAAGGAATAGGCCAGGACAGATAATGTCTCTAAAAGAAAAAGACAAAACTCTAGATGTCTCTAAAGGAATAGGCCAGGAAATTTAGAGTCTCTAATTTAAATAAGGCTAAAGACTTGTAGTCCCTAAAGGAACAGGCCATGAGAGTTAGAGTTTGAAAATTAAATAAGGCGAAAAGCTTTGAGTCTCTAAAGGAACAGGCCATGAGTGTTAGGGTCTCTAAATTGAATAAGGCGATACTGTTGGAGCCTCAAAATAATACGCCAGGACAGTTAGAGTCTCTAAAATAATTAAGGTGAATATCTACGAATCTATAAAGGATTAGACCAGGAGAATTTGAGACTAAAATTTAAATACGGCGAAACACTTGGGGTATCTAAAGAATAGGCCAGGAATGTTAGAGACTCTAAATTAAATAAGCAGAAATTCTTTGAGTCTCTAAAGAATAGACCAGGACAGTTAGAGTCTCTAAAGGAATAAGGCGAATTTCTTGGTGTCTCTAAAGTAATAGGTCAGGACTCTTAGAGTCTCTAAATTTAATAAGGCCAAACGCTTGGATTCTCTAAAGGAATAGGCCAGGACAGTTATATTCTCTAAATTAAATATGGTGAAACACTTGGAGTCTCTAAAGGAATAGGCCAGGACTGTTTGAGTCTCTAAACTAAATAAGTCGAAACTATGGGAGCCTCTTTAGGAATTGGCCAGGACAGTTAGAGTCTCTAAATTGAATAAGGCAATAATCTTGAAGTCTCTAGAGGAATAAGCCAGGACAATTAGAGCCTCTAAATTAAATAAGGCCAAACAGTTGGAGTCTCTAAAGGAATAGGCCAGGACAGTGAAAGCCTCTAAAAGTATAAGGCGAAAATATTGGAGTCTCTAAATGAATAGGCCAGGAGAGTTATTTTCTCTAAACTAAATAAGGCGTAACACTTGGAGTCGCTAAATTAATAGGCCGTTAGAGAATGTAAATTAAATAGGGCGAAAAACGGTGAGATTCTAAAAGAATAGGACAGGACAGTTTGAGTTTCTGAAATAAATAAGGCGAAACACTTGGTGTCTCAAAAGTAATAGGCCATGATATTTAGATTCTCTAAAATAAATAAGGCGTAATTCTAGGAATCTCGAAGGAAATAGGCCAGGACAGTTAGATTCTCCAAATTAAATAAGGCGAAACACTTGGTGTCTCTAAAGTAATAGGCTAGGACAGAGTCTCTAAATACTATAAGGCGAAACACTTGGAGCCTCTAAAGGAATAGGCCAGGACATTTGGAGACTCTAAATTAAATTAGGCGAAACTCTTGGTGTCTCTAAAGAAATAGGCCAGGACAGTTAGAGTCTCTAAATTAAATAAGGCCAAACACTTGGTCTCTTTAAAGGAATAGGCCATGACAGATGGAGTCTCAAAATTAAATAAGGCGAAATTTTGGGAGCCTTTTTAGGAATAGGCCAAGACTGTTAGAGTCTCTAAAATGTATAAGGCGAAACTCTTGAAGTCTCTAAACGAATAAGCCAGGACAGTTAGAGTTTCTAATTTAAATAAGGCGAAACACTTGGATTCTCAAAAGTAATAGTCCAGGACTCTTAAAGTCTCTAAAAGAAAAAGGCGAAGAACTTGGGATCTCTAAAGGAATAGGCCAGGAATGTTATAGTCTCTAAATTAAATAAGGCAACACACTTGGTGTCGCTAAAGGAATAGACCAGGACCTTTAGTGTCTGTAAATTAAACAAGGCGAAAATCTTGGAGTCTCTAAAGGAATAGGCCAGGACTCTTAGAGTCTCTAAAATAAATAAGGCGAAACACTTGGTGGCCCCAAATAATAGGTCATGAGAGTTAGAGTCTCTAAAATAAATAATGCGCTATTCTAGGAATCTCTAAAGGAATAGGCCAGGACAGTTAGAGTCTCCAAATTAAATAAGGCGAAGCCCTTGGTGTCTCTAAAGTAATAGGACAGGACTGTTAGAGTCTCTAAATTAATAACGCGAAATTCTTGGGGACTCTAAATGAATAGGCCAGGAAAGTTGGAATCTCTAAATTAAATGAGGCGAAACACATGGAATCTCTAAAAGAATAGGCCTGGACTGTTAGAGTCTCCAAATTAAATAAGGCGAAAATCTTGTGGCTTCTTAAGGATTAGGCCAGGACATTTAGAGTCTCTAAATTAAATAAGATGAAACGCTTGTTGCCTCTAAAGAAACAGGACAGGAATGTTAGTCTCTAAAAGAATAAGGCGAAACACCTGGGGACTCTAAAGGAGAAGACAAGGACAGTTAGGGTCTCAAATTTAAATAAGGCAAAAATCTGAGAGTCTCTAAAGGAATAGGCCAGGACAGTTAGAGTCTCTAAATTAATCAAGGCGAAATTCTTTGACTCTCTAAAGGAATAGGTCAGACAGTAAAAGTCTCTAAATTAAATAAGGCTAAACACTTGGAGTCTCTGAAGTAATATGCCTGGATAGTTAGTGTCAATTTATTAAATAAAGCGAAATTATTGGAGTGACAAAAATAGGCCAGGAGTGTTAGAATCTCTAAATTAATTAAGGCGAAACACTTGTAGTCTCTAAAGTAACAGTCCAGGACAGTTACAGTTTCTAAATTAAATAAGGCGAAATTCTTTGTGTCTTTAAGGAATAGGCCAGTCTGTTAGAGTCTTTAAATATTTGGGCTAAACACATGGAGTCTCTAAAGGAATAGGCCAGGAAAATTAGTCTCTAAATTAAATAAGGTGAAACGCTTGGCGTCTCTAAAGGAGTAGGCCAGGACAGTTAGAGTCTCTAAATTAAATAAGGCGAAAATCTTGAATTCTCTAAAGTAATAGGCCAGGAGGGTAGGAGTCTCAAAATTAAATAAGGCGAAACACTTTGAGTCTCTAAAGGATTAGGCCTGGAGAGTTAGATTCTCTAAATTAAATGAGGCGAAACTCTTGGAGTCTCTAAAGGAAGAGGCCAGGACATTTAGAGTCTCTAAAATAATAAGGCGAATCTCTTGGGGTCTCTAAAGGAATTGGCCATGACAGTAGGCGTCTCTAAATTAATAAGGCGCAGTTCTTGGGTTCTCAAAAGGAATAGACCAGGACAGTAAGAGTTTCTAAATTAATAAGGCGAATCTCTTGGAATCCCTAAAGGAATAGGCCAGGAGTGTTATAGTCTCTAAAAGAATAAGGCGAAATTCTTGGAGTCTCTAAAGGAATAGGCCAGGCCAGTTAAGAGTGTCTAAATTAAATAAGGCGAAATATTTGGAGTCTCTAAAGGAAGAGGACAGGACAGAGAGTGTCTCTAAAAGGATAAGGCGAAACTCTAGGAATCTCTAAAGGAATAGTCCAGGACAGTTAAAGTCACTAAATTAAAAAAGGCGAAAACCTTGGAGTCGCTAAAAGAATAGGCCAGGACAGTTAGAGTCTCTAAAATAATAAGGCGAAAACTTTGGGGTCTCTAAAGGAATAAGCCAGGACAGTTAGAGTATCTAAATTAAATTAGGCGAAACACTTGGATTCTCTAAAGGAATAGGCCAAGTCAGTTAGTGTCTCTAAATTAAATAAGGCGAATCTATTGGAGTCCCTAAAGCAATAGCCATGGACAGTTAGAGTCTCTAGATAGAATATGGCGAAACACTTAAAGTCTCTAAAGGAATAGGCCAGGAGAGTTAGAGTTTCTAAATTAAAAAGGCGAAACTCTTAGAGTCTCTAAAGGACTAGGACAGGACAGTTAGAGTCTCAAAATTAATAAGGCGAATCTCTTAGAGTCTCTAAAGAAATAGGCCAGTAGTGTTAGAGTCTCTATGTTAAAAATGCGAAAATTTTAGAGTCTCTATAGGAATAGGCCAGGACAGTTAGTGTCTCTAAATTAATAAGGCGAAACACTTTGAGTCTCTAAAGGAATAGGCCAGGGCTGTTAGAGTCTCTAAATTAATAAGGCGAAATTCTTAGAGTCTCTAAAGGAATAGGCCAGGACATTTAGAGCCTCTGAATTAATAAGGCTAAACACTTAGAGTCTCTAAAGGAATAGGCCAGGACAGCTAGAGTCTCTAAATTAATAAGGCGAAACACTTAGAGTCTCTAAAGGAATAGGCCAGGTTTGTTAGAGTCTCTATATTAATAAGGCGAAAATCTTAGCGTCTCTAAATGTATAGGCCAGGACAGTTGGAGTCTCTAAATTAATAAGGCGAAAATTTAGAGTCCCTAAAGGATTAGGCCAGGACATTTAGAGTCTCTAAATTAATAAGGCGAAAATTTAGAGTCTCTAAAGGAATAGGCCAGGAGAGTTAGAGTCTCTAAATTAATGAGGCGAAAGTCTCAGTCTCTAAAGGAATAGTGCAGGAAAGATAGGGTCTCTAAATTAATAAGGCGAAAATCTTAGAGTCTCTAAAGCAATAGTCCAGGTGAGTTAGAGTCTCTAAATTAATAAGGCGAAATTCTCATTCTCTAAAGGAATAGTGTAGGACAATTAGGGTCTCTAAATTAATAAGGCGAAACACATAATGTCTCTAAAGAAATACGCCAGGACAGTTAGAGTCTCTAAATGAATATGGCGAAAGTCTTAGTCTCTAAAGGAATAGTGCAGTTGAGTTAAGGGCTCTAAATTAATAGGGCGAATTACTTAGAGTCTCTAAAGTAATTGGGCAGGACATTTAGAGTCTCTAAATAATAAGGCCATTTTCTTAGAGTCTCTAAAGTTATAGGCCAGGACAGTTAGGGTCTCTAAATTAATAAAGGGAAAATATTAGAGTCTCTAAAGTATTAGTCCAGGACAGTTAGAGTTTCTAAATAAATAAGGCGAAACACTTAGAGTCTCTAAAGGAATAGGGCAGGACTGTTAGAGTCTCAAAATTAATAAGACGAAAATCTTATAGTCTCTAAAGGAATAGGCCAGGAGATTTAGAGTCTCTAAATTAATAATGCGAAAATCTTAGAGTTTCTAAAGGAATAGGCCAGGACAGATAGGGTCTCAAAATGAATTAGGCGAAAATCTCAGTCTCTAAAATAATAGTGCAGGACAGTTAGGGTCTCTAAGTTAATAAGGCGAAACTCTTAGGGTCTCTAAAGGCATAGGCCAGGAAAGTTAGAGTCTTTAAATTAATAAGGCGAAACACTTAGAGCATCTAAAGTAATAGGGCAGGACAGTTAGCGTCTCTAAATTAATAAGGCGAAACTCTTAGAGTCTCTAAAGATTAGGCCAGGAGATTTAGTTTCTCTAAATTAATAAGGCTAAAATCTTAGAGTCTCTAAATGAATATGCCAGGACAGTTAGAGTCTCTAAATTATTCAAGCGAAAATGTTAGAGTCTCTAAAAGAATAGGCCCGGCCTGTTAGAATCTCTAAATTAATAAGGCGCAACACTTAGATTCTCTGATGTTACAGGCCAGGACAGTTAGAGTCTCTAAATTAATAAGGCGGAAATCATAGTCTCTAAAGGAATAGGCCAGGAGAGTTAGGTTCTCTAAATTAATAAGGCGAATCCCTTAGAGCCTCTAAAGTAATAGGCCAGGATAGTTAGCGTCTCTAAATTAATAAGGCGAAAATTTTAGGGTCTCTAAATGTATAGTGCAGGACAATTAATGTTTTTAAATTTATAAGGCGAAACATTAGAGTCTCTAAACGAATAGGCCAGGAAAAGTAGGTTCTCTAAATTAATAATGCGGAAATCTTAGAGTCTCTAAAGGAATAGGCCAGGACAGTTAGAGTCTCTAAAATAATAAGGCGTAACTCTTAGAGTCTCTAAAGGTATAGGCCAGTACATTTAGAGTCTCTAAATTAATAAGGCGAAACTCTTATAGTCTCTAAAGGAATAGGCCAGGACATTTAGCGTCTCTAAATTAATAAGGCCAAACTGTTAGTGTCTCTAAAGGAATAGGCCAGGACAGTTAGAGTCTCTAAATTAATAAGGCGAAACTATTAGAGTCTCAAAATGAATAGGACAGGACAGTTAGTTTCTCTAAATTAATAAGGCGAAAATCTTAGTGTCTCTAAAGGATTAGGCCAGGAGGGTTAGGGTCTCTAAATTAATAAGGCGAAAATATTAGGGTCTCTAAAGAATAGGCCAGGAGTGTTAGAGTCTCTATGTTAATAGTGCGAAACTCTTAGGGTCTCTAAAGTAATAGGGCAGGACAGTTAGATTCTCTAAATTAAAAAGGCGAAACTCTTAAAGTTTGTAAAGGAATAGGCCAAGACAATTAGAGTCTCTAAATTAATAGGTCGAAACACTTTGATTCTCAAAAGGAATAGGCCAGGAGGGTTAGGGTCTCTAAATTAATAAGGCGAAACTCTTAGAGTCCCTAAAAGTATAGGCCAGGACAGTTAGAGTCTCTAAAGTAATAAGGCAAAACACTTAGTGTCTCTAAAGTAATAGGGCAGGAGTGTTAGAGTCTCAAAATTAATAAGGCGAAACACTTAGAGTCTCTAATGGAATAGGCCAGGACAGTTAGAGTCTCTAAATTAAAAAGATGAAATACTTAGAGTCTCTAAACGAATAAGCCAGGACATTTAGAGTCTCTAAATTAATAGGGCGAAACACTTAGGGTCTCTAAAGGAATTGGCCAGTAGATTTAGCGTCTGTAATAAATAAGTCGAAAGTATCAGTCTCTAAAGTTATAATGCAGGATAATTAGGGGCTTTAAATTAATAAGTCGAAACACTTAGAGTCTCTAAAGGAATTGGCCAGGACAGTTACAGTCTCTAAAATAATAAGGCCAAACACATAGAGTCTCTAAAGGAATAGGCCAAGACAGTTAGGGTCTCTAAATTAATAAGGCGAAAAACATAGAGTCTCTAGAGGAATAGGCCAGGACAGTTAGGGTCTCTAAATTAATAAGGCGAAATTCTTAGAGTCTCTAAAGGATAGGCTAGTATAATTAGATTCTCTAAATTAATAAGGCGAAAAAAATATAGTCTCTAAACGAATAGGCCAGGACAATTAGTGTCTCTAAATTAATAAGGCGGAAATCTTAGTGTCTCTAAAGGAATATGCCAGGACAGTTAGCGTCTCTAAATTAATAAGGCGAAACTCTTAGAGTCTCTAAAGGAATAGGCCAGGACTGTTAGAGTCTCTAAATTATTAAGGCGAAAATCTTAGAGTCTCTAAATGAATAGGCCAAGACAGTAAGTGTCTCTAAATTAATAAGACGAAACTCTTAGAGTCTCTAAAGAAATATGCCTGGAGAGTTAGAGTCTCTATGTTAATAATGCGAAACTCTTGTGTCTCTAAAGTAATAGGGCAGGATTGTTAGAGTCTCAAAATTAAAAAGGCGAAACTCTTTGAGTCTTTAAAGGAAAAGGCCAGGAGAGTTCGTGTCTCTAAATTAATAAGGCGAAACACTTAGATTCTCTAAAGGAATAGGCCAGGACAGTTAGAGTCTCTAAATTAATAAGGCGAAAATCTTAGAGTCTCTAAAGCTTTAGGCCAGGATAGTTAGAGTCTCTAAATTAAAAGGCGAATTTCTTAGAGTCTCTAAAGAAGTAGAACAGGACAGTTAGAGTCACAAAATTAATAAGGCGAAACTCTTAGAATCTCTAAAGTAATAGGCCAGGAGAGATAGGTTCTCAAATTAATAAAGCGAAACACTTAGAGTCTCTAAAGGAATAGGCCAGGACAGTTAGAATCTCTAAATTAATAAGGCGAAACTCTTAGAGTCTCTAAAGGAATAGGCCAGGACAGTTAGTGTCTCAAAATTAATAAGGCGAAATTTTAGAGTCTCTAAAGGAATAGGACAGTAGGGTAAGTTTCTCTAAATTAATAAGGCGAAACACTTAGTGTCTCTAAAGCTTTAGGCCAGGAGAGTTAGGGTCTCTAAATTAATAAGGCGAAACTTTTAGAGTCTCTAAAGGAATAGGCCATGTGTATTAAAGTCTCAAATGTAATAAGGCGGAAATCTTAGAGTCTCTAAAGTAATAGGCCAAGACAGTTAGAGTCTCAGAATTAATAAGTCGAAACGCTTAGAGTCTCTAAAGGAATAGGCCAGGACAGTTAGAGTCTCTAAATTAATAAGGCGAAAATTAAAAGTCTCTAAAAAAATAGGCCACGACATTTAGAGTCTCTAAATTAATAAGTCGAAACTCTTAGAGTCTCTAAAGAAATGGGCCAGGTGAGTTAGCGTCTCTAAATTAATAAGGCGAAACTCTTAGAGTCTCTAAAGGAATAGGCCAGGACTGTTAGTGTCTCAAAATTAATAAGGCGAAATTCTTAGAATCTCTAAAGGAATAGGCCGGGATAGTTAGAGTCTCCAAATTAATAAGGCGAATCACTTAGAATCTCTAAAGGAATAGGCCAGGACAGTTAGAGTCTCTACATTAATAAGGCGAACCTCTTCGAGTCCCTAAAATATAGGCCAGGACATTTAGTCTATAAATTAACCCTTTAAAGCCCGAATTGAAATCCATTTGCTATTTGCTGGCTTTAATAGGAACTCACCATTTTCTCCACGTTAGCAGGTTAAGGGTTATATTATTAACCTTTAGGCTACTAATGTCCTATCTATATTGGGCACCCATTCTTGATGTTTCTAGATCACACACAACGACGCAGCACACTTGATAGAACTCCTCTAGACGAGTGATCAGCTCGTCGCAGAGACCTCTACCTGACAACACACGACACTCACAACAGACAAATATCCATGCCACCGGTGGGATTCGAACCCAAGATCTCAGCAGACGAGCGGCAGGGCCG